>Ga0100396_1000148_pt1 | contig 35914 bp, 34 predicted proteins | sample CryGeymeta201520_FD_81551 | JGI IMG/M metagenome (GOLD analysis project Ga0100396, IMG submission 81551) | Groundwater microbial communities from Crystal Geyser aquifers in Utah, USA - Crystal Geyser metaG 2015-20 | ecosystem: Environmental > Aquatic > Deep subsurface > Groundwater | place: USA... | reverse complement strand
ATAAAGGGGTATTATATGCAGGACTGATGATTGCGGATGGCAAGGCAAGGGTGTTGGAGTTTAATGCCAGATTTGGTGACCCAGAGACACAACCCTTGCTTATGAGGATGAAGAGCGATATAATCCCTGTTTTGGAGGCTACCATAGATGGAAATCTTTCTCAGATAAAGGTTGAATGGGATGAGGGGGCTGCTGTTTGTGTGGTTATGGCATCTGAGGGTTACCCAGGAAGTTATCAGAAAGGCTTTGAGATCTACGGGTTAGAAGAGACCTTAAAGATACCAAATGTTGAAGTGTTTCATTCTGGAACGGTTATAAAAGATGGAAAGATAATTTCAAGTGGCGGAAGGGTTCTGGGGGTCACTGCTCTAGAATATGGGATTAAAGACGCCATTGGTTTAGCCTACAGGGCAGTTAAGGATATCCACTGGGAAGGTGTGTATTATCGGCAGGATATTGGCAGAAAGGCTTTAAATTGTAAATAACTCAGCAAAAAGGAGGAAAAAATTTCTGGTGCAATGAACCCATCATAAGCCTTTGGCTCATAAAGGATGATGAAAATGTCATTCCTGCAGAAGCAGGAATCCAGCGTAATTAAAACCCTAGATTCCGTGTCAAGCACGGAATGACGGTAAGGAGTATTTTCGAGTGAAAGAAGATATAAAGGGGAAAAACCCGTTGGTTTCCATTGTTATGGGCAGCGACTCTGATCTGCCTATTATGGATGAAGCCAGAAAGATATTGGAATACATGGGTATAGAGTATGAGATCGCCATTTCTTCTGCCCATCGTTCTCCTGAGAGGACGACAAAATATGCCCAATCTGCTATCAAAAAAGGGATTGAAGTAATTATAGCCGGTGCTGGTAGCGCTGCACATCTAGCAGGAATCATTGCCGCAGAGACTGTCTTGCCGGTAATTGGTGTTCCTATTGACTCATCCTCTTTAAAGGGCATAGACGCACTGCTTTCGACAGTCCAGATGCCTGGAGGTGTGCCTGTTGCTACTATGGCTATTGGAAAAACAGGGGCAAAGAATGCAGCAATCCTCGCTGCTCAGATATTGGGAGTGAAGTACACTAAAATTAGAGCCGACCTGAAGAGGTATAAAAGAGAGCTGGCGTTTGAAGTGGAAAAGAAGGCACAAAAGCTAGAAAACGAGGTAAGATAAGGTTCTTCTTTCCCTATTCGGGCAGAGGCCAAAGACCTTTTTCTTCTAATACTGACTTTAGTGTCTTCAGCGCGGCATTGGTCGCCGGCATTCCTCCGTAGACAAAGGTTTGAAAGATCACCTCCGCTATTTCCTTGGGGTCGCATCCAACATTCAGGGCAATTTGAATGTGCAGTCTCAGCTCATCGAGGCGGGATAGCACAGTTAGGGCTGCTACCGTTATTAACTGCCTGATCTTGTGAGGAATTTTCTCTCTGGCGTATACCTGGCCAGTTATAAATAAGGAAAGGTCTTTTGCCAGGTTTTTATCAAATGCCTTCCAAAGATCATGCGGCTTTTCATCTGTTATGTCTTTCATGTACAATCCTGCTGTTTTTTTGGTTTTCTCTAATACTTCCTTGCTCAAAGTAAAATCTCCTCTCTGGAAACGGTTTTTTCAGTGTGAACTATTTAATCTTCTCATTGGGCAGAGTTATAGACGCTACTTGCCCTGAATTTCCGAGCTTACCCAGGGCTTTTCCGTTATAGAAAAGGTCAATTCCACCAGCGTTCCCGATGGATAATTTAAGCGTGTGAAGGGCGTTCCATGTTAAATTTTCTCCTGGTTTTAGTAGAACTTCAAAGGGTGGTTTGTCATCGATTTGAACCTTTATCCAGGTAGTTTCAGAGGCTTTTACCAGCAGGGTTTTTTCTCCCTCCTTTTGAGATTCAGCCTTTTTCTTTTCTGGTGTTAATGGTTGTGTCCCATCAGCCAATGAGACAGTTGCTCCAGGTTCTTTTGGTGGTTTATCCCCTGTTACGGTACTCCCCGCCATCTCTTCGGGCAAAGGGGGCTGAACTATGGTTTCTCCAGTTGGCATAGAGGGTACCGATGATGGTTCAGAAATAACATCTGTGCGGGTTTTAATCTCTTCTTCTTTGCCAGGGTAAAGATAGAAAAATAGAAAAACAATTAAGATTATTGCCAATGGGGAAACTATAAGTAAGCGTCTGGACAAAAGAGGTTTCTTAGGGGGGGGCGCGATTTCCTCGACGTTTTTCAGACCATCTAAATGCCTCTTGTATTGCAGAAGGACCTCATCCTTGTCCAATCCCACACAACTTGCGTAGGCCTTTAAGAATCCCATGAGAAAGACTTCCGCAGGCAACTTGTCTGTGTCATCGTCCTCTATTGCCTCTAGGAAGACCTTTCTTATCCTTGTAGCCGCCGAAATCTCTTCAAGGGAAACGGACCTTGATTCTCTCTCTTTCCTGAGATATTCTCCAAAAGAGTCCATATTGCTCCAAATAATATGTATTTATAAACCGCCCAAAGGCAATTTTTGTTTGACCAACTGTTTTTTAACACATATTAAAAACTCTTGCAATAAAAAGATTTGGATCCAAATAGACAAAATCCTGATTTTTCGCTTAAAACAAGAAATTTGAACTTCGCCCCCACCCCGCCCTCCCCCTCAAGGGGGGAGGGGAAGGGTGGGGGTGAAAAATGGAAATTCCTATACAACAAATTAATTTATCACTTGATATAAGACATATTCTCTGATATATTCCCACTTCATAATACATACCTTAAATTCGATTTAATTCTTTCTCTTCCTATGAGAAGAATGGTTGAATTTCCTAAAATTAGAAGGGGGAATTCGATGCTTTTCGACTCTATTTTGGGCTTATTTTCCAATGATTTGGCCATTGATCTGGGCACAGCAAATACCCTTGTGTACGTCAAGGGCAAAGGTATTGTCTTGAGCGAGCCATCGGTGGTTGCTGTCCGAAGCAACTATCCAGAAGGTGTTAAAAAGGTTTTAGCAGTAGGGATGGAGGCAAAAAAAATGTTGGGGAGAACCCCCGCTAGCATCGTTGCCATTCGTCCTATGAAAGACGGTGTTATCGCTGACTTTGAGATTACAGAGGCAATGCTTAGATACTTTATAACAAAGATTCATAACCGCCGTGCATTGGTAAGGCCTAGAATCATTATCTGTGTTCCTTCCGGTATCACACAGGTTGAAAAACGCGCTGTCAGGGAAACCGCCGAGTCTGCTGGTGCCAGAGAGGTCTACCTGATAGAGGAACCAATGGCTGCCGCTATCGGAGCAGGGCTGCCTGTTGGCGAAGCCGCAGGGAACATGATTGTTGACATAGGGGGGGGGACTACTGAAGTAGCTGTTATTTCTCTGTCTGGCATCGTATATAGTCAGTCTGTCCGTGTTGCTGGTGACAAGATGGATGATGCCATAGTTCAATATGTTAAAAGGAAGTACAATCTTTTAATAGGGGAAAGGACTGCCGAGTTAGTGAAGGTTACCATAGGTACAGCTTATCCTGACAAAGACATAAAGACCATGGAAATAAAGGGCAGAGATCTAATAGACGGTCTCCCCAAAATTTTGCAGATCGATTCAGAAGAGATTAGAAGTTCACTGGCGGAGACTATCAATGCCATAATCGAGGCTGTTAGAATGGCCCTTGAGAGAACCCCTCCAGAATTAGCTGCCGATATTGTAGACAGGGGGATTGTTTTGGTCGGGGGGGGGGCTTTATTAAAAAACCTGGACATTCTTTTAAAAGAAGAAACCGGGCTTCCAATAATACGTGCAGACAATCCTCTTTCTGCTGTTGTTCTCGGCGCCGGAAAGGCTTTGGACGAGCTGCCTCTTTTAAAGGAGATAACTATCCGTTCTTAGCATAAAAAATTTAATAAGGGGACCGATGTTCTATCTCTTCAGGAGATATAGAGTAATAGTAATCACTGCCTCTCTTTGTATAGTTGCCATACTCCTTATCTCCCTAAATATTAAAGAAAGGAAGAAACCCCATTTTTTTGAAAAGATTATTTTCGAGGTCTCTTCGCCTTTTCAAAAGACAATTCATTTAACTGTAAAAGGTGTAAAAACCCTGTGGGGCAATTATATCTTTCTTGTAAACCTTAAAAAAGAAAATACCGTTTTAAACAAAACCATTAATGCCTTGAAAGAAGAGAACCTTCGTTTAAGGGAAGCGGCTATTGCCAATATGCGTTTAAGAAAACTCCTTCTGTTCAAAGAGGAGTTCAGGGGTTCTATGGTCTCTGCAGAGGTAATTAGCGAGGACCCTTCCAGTTGGTTTAAAACCGTCATTCTCGATAAAGGCAGCAAGGATGGTATCGAAAAAAAGATGGCAGTAGTAACATCGGAGGGAATGATTGGACGCGTCATAGAGGTTTCTAGGTCTGTCTCCAAGGTTCTGTTGTCAACAGATCACAGAAGCGCCATTGATGTTATGGTACAAAGGACCAGGGCTAAGGGAATCCTGGAAGGAAGGGTAAATCAGACATGTCAGTTAAAATATGTATCGCGTGCCGATGATGTTAGAATGGGAGATGATATTATATCCTCTGGTTTAGGGGGAATGTTCCCAAAGGGGTTGCTTCTGGGAAGGGTAAGCAAAATAAAAAGAGAGGGCTCTGGGTTGTTTCAGTATGTTGAGGTAACCCCCAGTGTTGATTTTGCTAAACTTGAAGAGGTCTTCATAGTGGTCGGTGATAAATCCGCATCAGAGAAATAAGTTCGGGTAGCTTGAATAATCATATCTCCTGGTTTCCTTAAAAGGTTAGGTATGGGAGGTTTTTTTGTTTTTTTATTGTTAGGAATAGTCTTTTTAAGCTTACAAACTACAATTTTAAGCTTTTCCTCCCATATTCCCGTTAAGCCTGACTTTATTATAATAATGGTAGCCTATCTAGGGATATTTCAAGGGCCGGTGAGAGGCATATTTCTAGCCGCCGCCTTGGGTTGTCTTGTAGATACCCTTTCTGGTGGAATAATAGGGTTGTTCATCTTTCTAAGGATTGTGACTTTCTTTCTGACAAAACTGGCCTGTGAAAATATCTATCTTAAAAACGCTCTCTCTCAAACAATCCTAATAATAACGCTGAGTATTGCTGATGGAATCCTCTTGCTTTCGACCTTGTATGTATTCAGCTCTGTTGAGAACCTATGGATTTTTGTCGTAAGATTTCTTCCCATCCAGGCTATCTTAACCGGTATGTTCAGCCCGCTAATATTCTTAATATTGAACAAAACAGAATTGTTGCTTGAGCCTCGATGAATAGCAGATTCTTTGAAGGTAATTGCTCGGGTAGATAGACTGAAGGTGGAAGACCGTTAGGACACTTTGGCCTAAACGCCTGAACTGATTGAACAAAGGTCGTAGAAACCGAGAAGGTTTTGAATGGTTTGGTTCGTGCCTTGGAAATGCTTTATAGCCTTCAGCTTTCAGCCTAAATACCTGAGAAGCGCATTCCCCGGCCGCGGCCGAGATCAAACTTAAAAGTAACATTTCTTGTTTCCGGCAGAATTATGTAATTTGACAAATAGTTCTAAAATATCAAGTGGTTATAATCTGTTTCAGGATTTAAGTTACTTAGAATTTAAAAATCAGCAATGTTACTGTATGATAAAGACAATAAAAGAGAATTTAAAAAAAAGCTGTTTTTTTCTATTGTATTCGCAATAGTTGCCTTTACCATCATCCTCTCTAGACTATGGTACCTACAAATACTCCAAGGAAAGAAATTTAAAAGCCTTTCTGAAAATAACCGAATAAGAATAGTTAAAATACCCGCCCCAAGAGGTATTATATTCGATCGAAAGGGTAAGGCTCTGGTAGATAACTATCCTTCTTTTGATCTCTCCATAATACCCGAGGATGTTAATGACCTGGAAAGTACAATAAAAAAACTAAGCGACTTATTAAACGTAACGGCTGACTTATTTAAGGCGAAGTTAAAAGAGTCCCGGGGCAACCCCCCATTTAAGCCTATAAAGGTAAAAACAAACCTGGATTATAGAGAGGTGGCTATTCTTGAAACAAACAAACTGGATCTCCCCGGAGTAACAATTGAAATAGCGCCCAAGCGGCTTTACATATTTGACAAATTAGCAGCTCATCTTATTGGATACACGGGGAAAATCAGTGAGTCTCAATTGAAAACAAGGGTTTCAGATGGATACAGCATGGTGGACTTAATAGGAAAATACGGCATAGAGCATGATTATGAAACCGTTTTAAGGGGAAGTAACGGAGGGGCACAGGTTGAGGTTGATGCTGTCGGGAGAAAAGTAAGGGTTTTGCGTGAACTTGAGCCAACTCCTGGTGAAAACATATTCTTAACTATTGAATTAGACATTCAAAAACTTGCAGAAAAGGCTCTCGCTGATATGATAGGCACCGTTATAGTAATGGACCCAAATACCGGGGATATTCTTGCATTGGCTAGCAGTCCTTCCTTCAACCCAAATATGTTCTCTCTGGGAATCTCTTCGAAAGAGTGGGAATGCCTCGTAAGCAACCCTAATAATCCGTTAGCAAATAAGGCGATTCAAGGACAATATCCGCCAGGTTCCGTATACAAGATAATTACCGCCATAGCAGGTCTTGAGGAAAAAGTCATCACGCCAGAAACCGTCTTTTACTGTGACGGCTCCTACAGATTCGGCAGGCGAGCATACAGATGCTGGCAAAGGAAAGGGCACGGAAGGGTTAATCTTCACCGGGCATTGGTGGAGTCTTGTGATGTTTACTTTTATCAGGTGGGGCAGAGATTAGGAGTGGATAGGATAGCATATTATTCCTCTTTATTTGGTCTTGGCAAACCAACTGGTATTTCCCGCACAAACGAAAAACATGGCCTGATTCCAACAAGCTTATGGAAGTTAGAAGCACTGAAATCTCCCTGGCAAGAAAGCGAAACCCTGTCTATGGCAATTGGACAGGGTTTCGTTCTGGTTACACCCCTTCAAATCTTAAATTTAATATCATCTATGGCCAACGGGGGTATACTGTATCGACCGCAAATAGTAAAAAAAATTACGTCTCCGGGAGGAGACATTATCAAGGAATTCTTTCCCGAAAAGATGAAAAAAATTCCCGTATCTGACAACAGCATTAATTTAATAAAAGATGCTCTTTGGGGTGTGGTCAATGAACGCCTTGGCACTGGATGGAGGGCCAGGATAGAAGGGGCTGATGTTGCGGGAAAGACAGGAACTGCTCAGGTAGTAGGGTTGCCAAAAGATTCGAGTAATGAATATGTTCCTTTTGAGCATAGAGATCATGCCTGGTTTTCCGCATTTGCCCCGAAAGACAAATCAAAAGTAGCTATTGTGGTGTTGCTGGAACATGGGGGGCATGGGGGCAATAAGGCTGCACAGATTGCCAGGGATATTCTGAAAGGGTCTCTTAAAATTCTAAATGACGACAACTCCTCTTTTTAAGGTAACCCCGTTAGAAAGTCTTTAACTTTCTAACGGGGTAAAAAATCTTTATGAAATTTGATCGAAGGTTAGTCTCAAATTTTGATTGGTTTCTTCTTTTAATAACGATAATCATTGCTACTATTGGAATATTTAATATCTATAGTGCAACTTTTGCCGGAAAAGAACCAGGCGGAATGCCGATTTATCTAAAACAGGTGTGCTGGATTGTTGTAGGAATCTTTGTAATGTTTCTCTCCTTCTGTGTAGACTATCGTTTGTTAGAGCGCTTCGCCTACCCTTTGTTTACGGTTGCGGTCTTATTGCTAATCCTGGTAATTCCTTTTGGTAAAAGCGTTTCCGGTTCAAGGAGATGGCTTGAACTGGGGGGTTTTTCATTACAACCGTCGGAGTTTTTTAAAATCGCTATAATATTCATATTATCAAAGTACTTTAGTAAATATCCCGGTTATAGTCTGGGAGCAATTCGTGGTCTTTTTATCCCCTTTCTTATGCTGGCATTGCCGGTTGTCCTTGTTCTTCTTCAACCAGATCTGGGTACGGCTCTTATTATTATCTTGATCTTCCTGTCTCTTTTGTTATTCAATGGAATAAAGATGAAAAATATCCTGATAATGTCCTCAGTGTTTTTAGCCGGGCTCCCTCTGTTCTGGCACTATTTAAAAAGTTATCAAAAAATGAGAATCTTAACCTTTGTTAACCCAGACCTCGACCCCCTTGGTTCTGGCTATCATATAATTCAATCAAAGATTGCTATCGGGTCCGGGGCTTTTTGGGGAAAAGGGTTCTTAAAAGGAACTCAGAGTCAGTTGCTCTTCCTTCCCGAGCAACACACCGATTTTGTTTTCTCGGTTTTTGCAGAAGAATGGGGGTTTCTGGGGTCTCTCATGGTTGTGTCTCTATATTTACTTGTTGTGCTTTGGGGCTTTCGAATAGCTTCCCATTCAAGAGAGGGTTTTTGTGCCTTTCTGACCTTTGGGATAGTTTCTATGTTCTTCTGGCAAATATTCATCAATATAGGCATGTCTCTGGGTATCATACCTGTTGTTGGTGTTCCACTGCCCCTTATGAGTTATGGTGGCTCCTCTACCATATCGTTTCTGCTGGGGATTGGTATCCTCATTAATATTAGTACAAGAAGATTCCTGTTTTAATTTGTTGTTATAAAAAACCTTTAATAAACTTTTAAATAATTCTTGATAAATGAATTTCTTTTGTTTATTATACCAATGCTGACGGCTTCGTAAAAAGCTGGTTTATACCGCAAGCGGTAACCTATGAGTAACGAACTTGAGTCTGTTGGAATGCCCAATCCCATTACTCTGGCTTCCGCCGGAATATCAAGAACGAGAGTTTCCTGACTTTTTACGACTTCATCAATGCTGTATTTCTAAATCTATTAACAGGTGTTGATAACCCTGTGGAAGAAACAGAGTTTTCTTTTTATGGATATTTGGCGGGGCACATTAGAAAAAATAGAAAAAAATATTGACCCGCGTACTTTTGAAAACTGGTTTTTGCCTATAAAATTAGTCTCTATGGATCAGGAAACCATCGAAATAGAAGTGCCAAACAAATTCTTTAAGGATTGGTTTTATGAAAACTACCTGCCTCTTATAAAAGAGACTATATCTGCTTTTTCCAATAAAGAATACACCCTTAAGTTTTCTTACTCTAAGCAAAAAAGGGGCTCCCGCCCCCATAATAATAAATCTGTAGCAACAAAGGTATCTCCCCCTTTATGCGGTTCATCAATAGGAGATCCCCTAAACCAAAACTATTCATTTGAAAACTTCGTGGTTGGGAATAGCAATCAATTCGCTCACGCCGCTTCTCTTGCTGTAGCAACCAATCCGGCAAGGGCATATAATCCCCTCTTTATTTATGGAGGTGTTGGTCTTGGGAAGACTCATTTATTAAATGCTATAGGAAACCTTATAACAAATAAATCTATACAGATATGTTATGTAAGTTCAGAAAATTTCATGAATGAGTTGATTAATTCTATACGCTATGATAGAATGGTAACATTTAGGGAAAAATTTAGGGGGATAGAGGCTTTACTTATTGACGACATTCAGTTTATAGCAGGGAAAGAAAGAACCCAAGAAGAGTTTTTTCATACCTTCAATTCTCTATATGAATCTCAAAAGCAAATAGTTGTAACAAGCGATAGGTTTCCAAAAGAAATTCCATCCCTGGAAGAAAGACTTCGTTCCAGATTTGAATGGGGGCTTATTGCTGATATACAACCACCAGAAACAGAAACAAAGATTGCTATTTTAAAGAATAAAGCCTACTCCAACGATATACCGCTTCCCGATGATGTGGCTTTTTTTCTTGCAGAGAACATAAAGACTAACATTAGAGAATTGGAAGGCTCCCTTATAAGAATAGGTGCCTTCGCTTCTCTCACCGAAAGTGAAATAAATTTAAATATCGCAAAGGAAGTCTTAAAAGAAATAATTTCAAACAAGAGTAAGGATATTAGTATTGATGCTATACAAAAAGCTGTAGCTGGCTTTTTTAAGATTAAGGTCTCTGATTTAAACTCTAATAAAAAACTAAAGATATTCACATTGCCAAGACAAGTAGCGATGTACTTATCAAGAAAACTCACCAATCTTTCTTTTCCTGAGATTGGTGTCTCTTTTGGAGGAAAAGATCATTCAACAGTAATTTATGCTGTAAATAAGATAGATAAACAGATCAAATCTGACAGCTTCATAAAAGAAGCTGTTAATTCTATTAAATCTAAATTAGAGTGATTGTTTTTCCACAACCTTAAATAATCCTTTTCTGTCTATCATCAACAGGAAAAGTAGAGGTATTATCGATTCTTAGCCACTTTATTAACAAATTCACAGCTATTACTACTGCTTTTATTATATAATATATAGTGGTAGTAATAAGTATAGGTTGTTAAAAATGGAAATCATAATCAAAAGAGATGACTTGTTAAAGGTTCTTTTAAAAACACAAGGGATTGTTGAAAAAAGAAATGTGATGTCTATATTAGAAAACGTTCTGATAGATGCAAAAACAGACAGAATGGACTATGCTGCAACAAATCTAGAAGTAGGAATATATGGTAATTGTGAGGTTCAGACAATAAAAGAGGGAGGGGTAGTGCTTTTAGCCAAAAAAACCCTCGAAATAGTTAGGGAACTGCCAGAAGAAAAGGTGTCTTTAAAACTGAAAGAATCTGCCCAGGGGGGAGGTAGCATAGAGATTGTTTGTGGAAAAGCTGTGTTTAACCTTATTGGTATGGATCCCAAAGAATTTCCTTCTTTACCGACTCATGAAGATGTTAATTTATTTCCGGTAGACATTGATAAGATTAGGGAGATGATTAAAAAGACCATATTTGCTGCTTCTCTGGATGAAAAGAGGCACAATCTAAATGGAGTGTTCTTTGAAAAGACCGGAAAAACGATCAGGATGGTTGCAACAGATGGACATAGACTTTCTATGATGGAAAAAGAAGATATAGAGATGGAAGATTTTAAATTAGATAAGGGGATTATATTTCCAAGAAAGGGGCTTAATGAGCTCAAGAGGATATTAGAAGAGGATAAGGACAGCAAAAAGGTGTATATTGGAATAAAGGATAACAATTGTGTTTTTAAGATAGAACGGCTATCAATGGTGATGAGACTGCTAGAGGGAGAATTTCCTGATTATAGGAGTTTGATTCCCAAGGACAATGATAAAAGGTTTGTGATCAATAAAAGCAGGTTTATAAATTCCTTAAGAAGGGTTTCTTTGATTTCTGAAGAAAGATTAAAACCTGTTAAATTTTATATTTCTACAGGGAAGATAGGATTGAGAGCAAGCAATGCAGATTATGGGGAGGCATACGACGAAATGGAGTTAGACTATAGAGGGCCTGATTTAATGATAGCTTTTAATGCGGGTTATTTTGTTGAAGCCCTGAATGTTTTAGATGGAGAGGAAGTGTTAATAGAGTTAAAAGATGCTTTAAGCCCAACCGTATTAAAATCGAGCAATAGTAGTCACATAAGCATAATAATGCCAATGAGAGCGTAAAAAAGATGGGGTTTTTAAGATCTTGGAGCCAAAACTACTAATTATAAATAGGGGTGGGTTATCTTTAAAGGAATTAGCCAGGAAGAACCAAGGAAGAACAACAACAGAAGGATAGCAAGAACAGAAAACAGAAGAAGAAGGATGCTAAGATAGAGAGGAGGTGGTTGAATTGATAAATTTGAATTACACACTATTTATTCAAATTATAGTTTTTCTTACGGTCTTGTGGGTGTTGACTAGATTTCTCTTCAAACCGGTTATTAATACCCTAGATGAAAGGCTGGAAAAGACGGAGGGTTTGAATAAAAAGGGGAAGGAAACAGAAGAAGATGCCAAAAAAAAGGCTGAGGAGTACGAGGCTGGACTTAAAGAAGCGAGATACAGAGCGTTAGAAATAAGAGACCATTTAAAAAAAGATGGTTTAGAAGAAGAAAAAAAGATAATAAGGGCCGTTGTAAAAGAGGCCAAAGACGCCGTAGAAGAGAAGAAGGGGGGGATATATAAGGATATAGAATATGTAAAAAGCGAGTTGGAGAAACGAATAGAGGAAAATTCCCGAGATATAGCAGAGAAGGTTTTGGGGAGGAGAATAGAGTAATGGAGAAGGAGATGTGGAGCTTAGTATGGAAAGCCACGAATTTTACAATTCTGGTTGCACTTCTTTATAAACTTCTAGCAGATCGCATAAAAACCTATTTCAAAAGTAGAAGCTTAAGTATAGAAAATGCCATAAGAGAAGCAGAGACAATAAAGAAGGAAGCAGAAAAGAAGTATGAAGAATTAAATGAAAAACTGCAAAATATAGACAAAGAGGCAGAAAACATTGCAGAGCTTTTTAGAAGAGAAGGTTTAGCCGAAAAAGAGAGGATCATAGAAGGCGCAAAAAAAGAGGCAGAAAAGATAAAGAGACAGGCCGTCCAAACAATAGAGCAGGAAGTAGCAAGAGCAAAAGGGATGATCAGAAAAGAGTTTGCCGAGTTAATATTTAAAATGGCAGCAGACCTAATAAGTAAAAAGCAAAATGATAATGATAACGAGAGGATTATAAAAGAATACATAGAAAAGGTGGCAAAGTTAAATTGATAAGCACTAGCATTACAAGACGATATGCGGAAGCACTAATCAGCATTGGAGCAGAGGAAAACAGTTGTGAAAGGTTCGAGACCGAACTCACAAAAGTAAAAAATACTCTGGATGAAAACATTGAACTAAGAAACGTTCTATATAGCTCTGCATATCCAACAAAGGACAGAAAAGGGATATTTAAGGAAGTTTTTAAACGACTTGACGTTTCAAAAAACGTCGAGAACTTTTTTAATCTTCTGATAGACAAGAAGAGGATAGAGTTCTTTCCCCATATCTTTAAAACGTACGGGGAGATACACGACCAGATTGTTGGCAGGGTAAGAGCCAAAGTCATTGTGGCAAAAGATATGCCCGAAGAGCCGGTTTCCAAACTTAAAGAGTCTCTGGAAAGACACTCTGGGAAAGAAGTTCTGTTAGAAATACAAAAGGACCCAACTATTATCGGTGGTGTAATAACAAAGTTAGGGAATGTTGTCTTTGACGGCAGTATCAGGACACAGCTTGAAAAGATAAAGAAATCAATAGTAAGGGGGGAAGGGGGTTAAATGCAGATTAGAGCGGAGGAGATAAGCGAAATAATCAAAAAGCAGATAAAGGAATACGACAGAGAGATTGACGTTAGCGAAACGGGCACTGTTCTCTCAGTAGGGGATGGGATTGCCAGGGTATATGGTTTGGAAAATGCTATGGCAGGGGAACTAATAGAGTTTCCGGGAGAAATCTACGGTATGGTTTTAAACCTGGAAGAAGACAATGTTGGGATAGCCATCCTGGGGGAAGACATACACATTAAAGAGGGAGATACGGCAAAAAGAACAAGCAGGATAACAGAAGTACCAGTAGGGGAAGCTCTTATAGGAAGAGTTGTAAATGCTGTTGGCCAGCCCTTAGATGGCAAGGGTTCTATCGAAACAAAGGAGTTCCGGCCTATAGAGGCAAAGGCACCCGGCGTTGTTGCCAGAACGCCGGTTAAGGAACCCTTACAAACAGGCCTTAAGGCTATTGATTCTATGATACCCATTGGCAGGGGGCAAAGAGAGCTCATTATTGGTGACAGGCAAACCGGCAAGACAGCCGTGCTAATTGATACTATTATAAACCAGAAAGGTATGGATGTCTTTTGTATCTATGTTGCAATAGGACAAAAAAAGTCAACTATAGCCAGGGTTGTCGACACATTAGACAAGTTTGGCGCCATGGAATATACAACTGTAATCGCTGCAGGAGCGTCTGATCCGGCACCTTTACAGTTTATTGCCCCGTATGCGGGTTGCGCTGTGGGGGAATATTTGAGGGACAACGGCAAACACGCCCTGGTAATATATGATGATCTGTCTAAACACGCAGTTGCCTATAGACAGATGTCGCTTCTTTTAAGACGGCCACCGGGAAGGGAGGCATATCCCGGAGACATATTCTATTTGCACTCAAGATTACTGGAGAGAGCTGCAAAGATGAATGAAAAATTAGGAAGCGGTTCCCTGACGGCCCTGCCTGTTATTGAAACTCAGGCAGGGGACGTTTCTGCTTACATTCCAACAAATGTTATATCTATTACGGATGGTCAGATATACCTTGAGCCCGATCTATTTTATGCTGGAATAAGACCTGCAATTAACGTGGGATTGTCCGTCTCACGAGTTGGTGGTAATGCCCAGAATAAGGCTATGAAGCAGGTTGCAGGGAGTTTAAGGCTAGATTTGGCTCAATATCGTGAACTGGCAGCATTTGCTCAATTTGGAAGCGATTTGGACAAGGCTACACAGGCTCAGCTGGCAAGAGGAAGCAGGTTAACAGAGCTATTGAAGCAGGGGCAGCATAAACCCCTTCCTGTCGAGAAACAGGTCTTGATTATTTTTGCCGGTACAAAAGGGTTTGTTGATGGATATCCCGAGCATGTTCTGGGAAAATATGAAGAGCAGCTTTTCAAATTCTTCGATGAAAAGCATGGAGATATTTTAGCAGACATTAAAGAGAAAAAAGAAATTGACAGCGCGCTTGATGACAGAACAATGAAGGCACTGACCGAATTTAAAGGAATATTTACCCCATTGAGAGGTTGAGATGGCCACATTAAGAGACATAAGAAGAAGGATAGGCAGCGTTAAGAATACACAGACAATAACCAGGGCTATGCAGATGGTTGCTGCCGCCAAATTGAGAAGGGCACAGGATAACGCGTTAAAAGCGCGGCCTTATGCAGAAAAGATGGGAGAGGTATTAAGCAGCTTAGCGCTGAGGACACAAGGAGACGCCCACCCACTTCTTGAAAGAAGAGAGACAAAGAGATCTAGAACTATAGTAATTTCGACAGAACGCGGACTTTGCGGGGCATTTAACAATAATGTGCTCTCTAAGGCAGAAGGTATTATAAAAGAGAAAAAAAAGAGGTCGATAGAAACATCACTGGTAGTGGTTGGCATAAAGGGAAGGGATTACTTTAAAAGGAGAAAATATGATAGACATCAAGAGTACATAGATGTCCTTGGTGATTTAAAATACAGCCTTGCCTCTGACATTGGAAGAGACCTGGTAGCGGCCTACGGGGACAAAGCCGTTGACGAGATCGGCTTGGTCTATACAAAATTTCGCTCCACGATGAGACAAGAGGTAGTCGCGGAGACACTTTTGCCAATTAAGCCTATGGAAACAGAACCAGGGGAATCGGTTATAGATTATATCTACGAGCCTGATGAAGAAAGGATATTGAAAGAGATCCTTCCACGGTACGTTGAGGTTCAGATATTCAAGGCATTGTTGGAGTCAGCAGCAAGTGAATACGCTGCAAGGATGATGGCTATGGAGGCTGCAACCAAAAATGCCGGCGAATTGATTGAGAGCCTTACCTTATCCTACAATAAAGCAAGGCAGGCAACGATTACAAAGGAGATGCTGGATATTGTAGGTGGATCGGAAGCATTAAAATAAGTTAGAGCCATAAGGAGGAGGAAAAGAGGAAAATGGAAACGAAGGGAAACGTTGTACAGATTATTGGTCCGGTAGTTGATATCAGGTTTAGAGAAGGAAGTCTTCCCCCTATATACGGGGCAATAGAGTTAACAAACCCGGCCATAAGCGATAAATTAGGCAACCTTATTGTCGAGGTAGCGCAACACATGGGAGACAACACAGTAAGGTGTATCGCCATGGATACAACCGATGGTTTGTCTAGAGGAATGGAGGCTGTGTATAAGGGTAATCAGATTACTATGCCTGTGGGAAAAGAGACTTTAGGCAGAGTAATAAATGTTATCGGAGAACCCGTGGATGAATTGGGGCCTATAGGCGAAAAGAAGAGATATCCTATCCATCGCCCAGCCCCGGATCTGGTCGATCAAGACACCTCTGTTGTGCCATTTGAGACAGGGATTAAAGTAATCGACCTGTTGGAACCATACCCCCGAGGAGGAAAGGTAGGATTATTTGGAGGTGCAGGGGTTGGAAAAACCGTTATAATCATGGAATTAATTCACAACATTGCCAGAGAACATGGTGGGTTTTCTGTGTTTGGTGGGGTTGGAGAGCGGACCAGAGAGGGTAACGATCTATGGTTAGAGATGAAAGAATCAAAGGTTATAGACAAGACCGCTCTTGTTTATGGTCAAATGACAGAGACCCCTGGAGCCAGAGCGAGGGTAGGACTTTCTGCTCTAACTGCAGCTGAATACTTCAGAGATGAAGAAGGGCTGGACGTCCTGTTGTTCATAGACAATATCTTTAGATTTACACAGGCAGGGGCAGAGGTTTCAGCCTTGCTGGGACGCATGCCATCGGCTGTGGGCTATCAGCCTACTCTGGCAACCGATCTAGGGGAGTTGGAAGAAAGGATTACGTCAACAAAAAATGGCTCAATTACCTCAGTTCAGGCGGTATATGTTCCCGCAGACGACCTGACCGATCCGGCGCCGGCAACTACCTTTGCTCACCTGGATGCGACATCTGTTTTGTCTCGGCAAATCGCAGAGCTGGGGATATATCCAGCTGTTGACCCGCTTGATTCTACATCTAGGATCCTTGATCCCCAGATACTGGGAGAGGAGCATTATAGGGTAGCCAGGGAGGTTCAGACAATTCTTCAACGGTATAAGAACCTTCAGGATATTATTGCCATCCTTGGTATGGAGGAGCTTTCTGAGGAGGATAAGCTCATAGTGTCGAGGGCCAGGAAGATTCAGAGGTTTCTGTCTCAGCCATTCTTTGTAGCCGCGGAATTTACCGGCACAAAAGGCGTGTATGTTAAAACAGAGGATACTATAAAGGGCTTTAGAGAGATAGTAGAAGGGAAGCATGATGATCTTCCAGAGCAGGCATTCTATATGGTAGGGACGATAGAGGATGCACTTCAAAAAGCAGAGCGGTTGATGGCTGCATAACGAATTGAGGGAGAGATGTCTGTGGAAGGGAAAATTCTTTTGGAGATAGTTACACCAGAAAAGTCTGTAATAAAGGAGGAGGTTAGTGAAGTAACCGCTCCTGGAGAAGAGGGTGAATTCGGGGTTCTTCCCGGGCATACCCCTTTTATTACAACGTTGAAAATTGGAGAAATTAAATACCGGAAAAATGGAAGCCCGAGCTATCTTGCAGTGAACTGGGGTTTTGCAGAGGTAACAGCCAGCAGGGTTTATATATTGGTTGAGACCGCTGAAAAAGCTGAGCAGATAGATTTAAAAAGGGCTGAAGCGGCCAGAGCCAGGGCAGAAGATAGAATTAAGAAGGCAGGTAAGGAAGAGATAGACCATGCAAGAGCCCAGGCCGCGTTGAGCAGGGCGCTGGTGAGGCTCCAGGTTGCTTCAAGGGCGAGATAAGCCCGAGGCCATATCCCTTTAAGGAGGGGACGGGTTTAAAAGCCCTGCCCCTTTTTTATTTTGGTACGCCGTTTTTAAGAACACAGTTTTTTGTAACTGTTTAGCCAACTTTTTCTTTCTTGTTGGGTACTCGTATCTGTTGCTCGTTATGAACTACAATCCAGCATAAGGAATTCATAACAAGCGGACGAGATTTCCAATCATTTCTGTGGATTTTACACAGGCTATTGCGTATAACAAGCAACAGATACGAGTACCCAACAACTTTATCGGCACCATTTTATTTGGCTAAACCGGTACAGTTTTTTAAGAAAAGGGTCGACGTGAAAGAGATAGCTACTGTGATATTGGCTGCTGGTAAGGGCACAAGGATGAAGTCCAATCTGGTGAAGGTGCTTCATCCATTGATGGGCGAGCCCATGTTGTCCTTCCCCATAGAGGTTGCCAGAAAGATAAATTCTCAGGATATTATACTGGTAACGGGTTATCAGGCAGAGCTTATCAGGGAGAGGTTTAAGGGGGAGGGGCTGACTTTTGTTGAACAGAAAGAGCAGCTTGGTACAGGGCATGCTGTTTTGTGTACAAAAGACACCCTGAAGGATTTTAAAGGAGACATATTAATACTGTGTGGCGATGTGCCTCTGATTAAGGAAGACACCGTCAGGGCATTGATAGAGGTTCACCAGGAAGGAAGCTCCGCGGTTACCGTTTTAACAACAAAACTCCCGAACCCTGAGGGTTATGGAAGAATAATCAGGGGCGATGACGGCGGGATTTTAAGGATTGTGGAAGAGAGAGATGCTACTGATCTGGAGAAAGAAGTGAAAGAAGTCAACACAGGGATATACTGTGCAAAAGCGAGCTATCTGTTTCAAGCCCTACAAATGGTTGGCAGAGAAAATAAGCAGTCAGAGTATTATTTGACCGATATCGTAGCGATAGCCACAGAGCACGATGAGAAGGTGAAGGGCTTTTTAGCAGAGGACCCTTTTGAGGTGATGGGGATAAACAACAGAGAGGAGCTGGCAAAGGCGAACGAGGTTATTAGAAGAGAGATCCTCTATAAACTAATGATGAATGGGGTAGGCATTATAGCTCCCCAGACAACGTTTATAGAAAGGGACGTCAGGATAGGAATAGACACGGTGATTTATCCCAATTGTTATATACAGGGCAACTCGCAAATAGGGAAAGAATGCATAATTGAACCCGGATCCATGATTACCAATTCTATAATTGGTGATAGTGTGATCATAAAGACCTGTTGTGTTATCAGTGATAGTAAGATAGCCAATAGAGTTATAATCGGCCCTTTTGCCCATTTGAGACCCGATACAGAGTTAGAGGATAAGGTTAAGATAGGAAATTTTGTGGAGATTAAGAAGACAAAGATTGGAGAAGGAAGCAAGGCGTCTCACCTGAGTTATTTAGGAGACGCCACACTGGGCAGGGGGGTAAATGTTGGGGCAGGAACCATTACCTGTAACTACGATGGATTAAAAAAAAATCAGACAATCATAGAAGACAATGTGTTTATAGGGAGCGATACCCAATTTGTAGCACCTGTTAAGATCGGTGAAGGGGCATACATCGGAGCAGGGTCAACCATCACAGAGGATGTGCCCTCAGGCAGTCTGGCTTTGAGCCGGGCAAAACAGGTGACCAAGAAGAGAAAGAGAGAGCTTTGAAGAAGTACCCCTTTTCACTTCAGCATACATTTTTTGACCCATCTAAGCTCACTCCATTGAAAATTCACAAACTCGCCCTTCGGGCTCAAACATGTGAATTTTCTACATTCCGCTTGCCAAGAAGGGTTCCCCAAAAAATCTATGAATTCGCTCTCAGGGGACTTCTTCAAAGCTCTTGGCAGGTTGTGCAAAGGTATCGAAGAGAGAGTAAAATAAGGGCATAGTTATGTGCGGCATTATAGGCTACATAGGAAAGAGGAAGAGCGTACCTATCCTGTTAGAGGGCCTCAAGAGGCTTGAGTACAGGGGATATGACTCGGCAGGGATCGCTGTTTTTGATAATGGAGGCATTGAAGTACGCCGTTGTAAGGGAAAGATAAAAAATCTGGAGGATTCTATAAGAAACGAGGTTTTTTGTGGAAGCGTTGGCATAGGGCATACACGGTGGGCAACCCATGGCAGACCCTCTGAGAAAAATGCCCACCCCCATAAAGCCGGCGGGGTGGCAGTTGTACACAATGGTATAATAGAGAATTATGTCGAGTTGAAAGATTCCTTGATCTCCGAAGGGTGTAAGTTTCAATCCGAGACAGACACTGAGATTATATCCCATCTCATAGATAGGTTTATTGCTGCAGGGGAAGACATTGAGTCTGCAGTTAGAAATGCCCTCAAAAAACTGAAGGGGTCCTATGCCATAGCGGTTCTCTATGAGAAAGAGCCAAGGAAGCTTATTGCTGCGAAGAAGGAAAGTCCATTGGTGATCGGGTTAGGAGAGGATGAATTCTTTGTAGCGTCTGACATTCCTGCAATCCTGAATCACACAAGAAGGGTAATCTTCCTGGAGGACAATGAGATGGCAGTTCTGTCGGACAGTGGGGCAAGGATAACTTCTCTTGAAGGCAAGAAGATTAACAGGGAGCCCAAAGAGATTCTCTGGGACCCTGTTATGGCGGAGAAAGAAGGCTATAAGCACTTTATGCTAAAGGAGATCTTTGAACAACCCCGGTCTATAACCGACACTATAAGAGGGGGGATTTTCAAAGACAGGGGTGAGGTTTCCCTGGAAGAGATGAATATCTCCCATGGGGAATTGAGCAAGATAAACCGTATACTCCTGGTTGCCTGCGGCACATCTTTCCATGCTGCCCTGGTAGGAGAATTTATGATTGAGGAATTTTGTCGAATTCCTGTTGAAGTAGACTTGGGGTCGGAGTTTCGCTATCGAGATCCAATAATAGATGAGGCTACCCTCTCGATCTTTATTTCCCAATCCGGGGAGACAGCAGATACTCTGGCGGCATTAAAAGAGACAAAGAGAAAAGGGGGAAAAACCCTCTCAATCTGTAATGTGGTGGATAGCAGCATCGTTCGTGAGTCCCATGGGGTAATATATACCCATGCCGGGCCAGAGATAGGTGTGGCATCTACCAAGGCATTTACTGCCCAACTGGCGGCACTTTATCTTCTGACTCTTTATCTGGCCAAAATCAAAAAGAGTATCACAGCGAGAAAAACAAAGAATATTCTAGGAGAGCTAGCCAGGATCCCCCATCATATTGAAGACATTCTGGAACGAGAAGGGGAGATCAAGGAGATGGCCAAGAAATATTTCCGTTGCCAAAATTTTCTATACTTAGGCAGGGGGATAAATTATCCTCTTGCCTTAGAAGGGGCATTGAAGCTAAAGGAGATTTCATATATCCATGCAGAGGGTTACCCGGCGGGCGAAATGAAGCACGGCCCCATTGCACTAATCGACAATGATATGCCAGTGGTGGTCCTGGTATCAAACGATATATCTTATGAAAAGATTGTAAGCAACATTGAAGAGGTAAAGGCGAGGCGAGGGAAGACAATTGCAGTAGCAAGCATATCCCGCAGAGAGATTGCAAAGAAGGTCGATGATGTGTTTTTTATTCCTCAGACAATACCATCCTTAACCCCCATTTTGTTTGCCATTCCCCTCCAGCTTTTGGCATATCATATTGCGGTGCTGAGGGGAACAGATGTTGATCAGCCTAGAAACCTGGCAAAAAGTGTGACGGTGGAGTGAAACCTCTAGAACATCAACCCTCAAGAACTATGCGAAGATTGGTTTAATTAAACAACTTAGGAATAGGGCAACTTATGCGCGACCCGGATTTTAAATCAATAGGAAAGTGGTTTATCTATAGTATCCTTATAGGCATCTTAACCGGACTGGGCGCCACTGTATTTTTCTATCTGTTGCAAGGAAGCGCCAAATTTTTCCTTAATTATCTTGGCGGATATTATCCACCCCTTCCTGGAGGAGAATCCGTTGATTTAGTGCCACCAGTGTCTGTTTTTCCAAAATGGATTCTGGGACTGGTACCCGCCCTTGGGGGGCTAATAGCAGGGGCAATCATATATAAGTGGGCACCCGAAGCAGCGGGTCATGGAACCGATGCCGTCATAGATGCCTTTCATAGATTCAGGGGGGTTATCAGGAAGAGGGTGCCTATAATAAAGGCTATATCTTCGGCAATAACTATAGGCTCCGGTGGTTCAGCCGGAAGAGAGGGGCCAGTTGCCCAGATTGGCGCTGGAGTTGGATCATATCTTGCCAATCTGTTGAGACTCTCTGACCGGGATAGACGTTTGATGCTCATTGCCGGAGCTGGCGGAGGGATAGGCAGCATGTTCAGGGCCCCCTTGGGGGGGGCATTGTTTGCCACAGAGGTACTATATAGAGAGCCTGAGTTCGAATTTGAGGCTATTATTCCCGCCATTATCTCCTCTATTGTTGCATATTCAGTCTTTGCCTCTTTCTTTGGTTGGGGAGTGCTATTTGATACTCCAAGATATTTGTTTAGACATCCTTCAGGACTTTTCTTCTATGCGATTTTGGGTATCCTGTGTGTCATATTGGGCGCCCTGTATGTGAAGGTGTTCTATGGATTAAGGGATAGATTTTTCAAGAAGCTTCCGGTAAAAAATTTTCTGAAACCTGCCATAGGCGGACTTATGCTAGGAATAATGGCCATGTTCTTCCCTCAGGTTTTGGGAATGGGATATGGCTGGATACAGTTAGCAATATACGGACAACTGACCATAGGACTTATGATTGTTCTTGTTTTCGCAAAGATTTTTGCTACCTCCTTTACCATAAGCTCAGGTGGTAGCGGGGGGGTATTTGCCCCCTCTCTATTTATAGGGGGGATGCTGGGTGGAGCTTTTGGCCAGACTGCCCATCTTCTGTTCCCGGATATTATAACCCAACCAACGGCATTTGTACTTGTAGGCATGGGGGCATTCTTTGCCGGTGTGGCTAAGGTTCCCATTTCGTCCTTGATTATGGTTTCTGAGATGACAGGAAGTTATGGCCTGCTTGTGCCTTTGATGCTATCGTCATCCATCGCATACCTGTTTACCCGTAAATGGAACCTGTACGAGAAACAAGTCTCTGGAAGAATAGACTCTCCAGCCCATCTGGGGGATTTTGTAGTGGATATCTTGGCGGGGCTTAAGGTTCAGGATGCCCTAACCAATAAAAAGAGGATGGTTTTAATACCTCAGCATATGCCTTTAAGAGAGATTTTAACGTTCATTACCGATACCTCAAACTCTTATTTTCCCGTTGTTGATGATGCCAAGAGGATGGTTGGTATCATGTCCCTTGATGACATCCGGAATGTAATGTTTGAGGAGGGTTTGAGCGAGTTGGTAAACGCAAAAGACATGGCCACCTCAGAGGTAATAACAGTGACCCAACAGGACAATCTCCAGGATGCACTTCGAAAATTTACACTGAAGAACATAGAGGAGATACCGGTAGTTGACATAAAAAACTCGAGAAGAGTTATAGGGATGTTGAACAGGCGAGATGTAATTGCCGTTTACAACAATGAGTTACAGAAGAGCCGCCTTGGGTAGAAAAAGGTGGATAGGATAAGGGGATGAAGATAACCAAACAAGAGGTTGATAAGGTAGCAAAATTGGCACGTCTGGGATTTACAGAGGAGGAAAAGGAAAAGTTTGCCAGTCAACTCAACTCTATTCTCGTTTATTTTGACAATTTAGGAGAATTGGATACAAGAGGAATTGAACCTACCTCCCACGCCAGCACCATAAGCAATGTGTTTAGGGATGATGAGGTTGAATCGTCTATTTCGAAAGAAGATTCCTTGCTGAATGCCCCTGATTCCAAGAGAGGCTGTTTCAGGGTTCCCAGGATTATAGAGCGATAGAGGACCAAGGGATATGGAATTGTATAGATTAACCATACACGAATTACAAGAGATGTTGAGAAAAGGGGAGGTTACTTCAAGGGATATAACAGAGTCTGTATTCAGGAGAATAGAGGAGGTTGAGGGAAAGACAAGAGCCTTTATCACTTTAATGAAAGAGCAGGGATTGAAACAGGCAGAAATGGCCGACATAAGAATCAAAGAAGGTAAGCTAAGCCAACTAACAGGTATTCCTCTGGCGATAAAGGACAACATGTGTATAAAAGGGATAAAAACTACCTGTGGTTCAAAGATACTGGAGAATTACATACCTCCATATGATGGGACTGTAATCGAAAGATTAAAGGAACACATGCCGGTTTTTATTGGCAAAACCAATATGGATGAGTTTGCTATGGGTTCGTCTACTGAAACATCGTACTTTGGTGTAACTCACAATCCCTGGGATATAGAAAGAATCCCCGGGGGTTCCAGCGGTGGTTCTGCAAGTGCAGTTGCTGCAGACGAGTGTATTGCAGCCCTGGGGTCTGATACTGGAGGGTCCATCAGACAGCCGGCGGCATGCTGTGGCATAGTCGGTCTAAAGCCGACCTACGGACGAGTGTCCCGTTTTGGATTGGTGGCATTTGCCTCTTCCCTGGACCAGATTGGTCCTATGACAAAGGATGTTAGAGACTGTAGTATCCTGTTATCCGTTATAAGTGGCCATGATAAATTGGATTCCACTTCTATAGACGTTGAGGTGGCTGATTATGAAAAGTGTCTTGGGCAGGATATAAAGGGTTTAAAAATAGGGGTTCCCAGAGAGTATTTTATAGAAGGGATTGCCCCGGATGTAGTCAAATCTTTATGGAGTGCGGTAAAAGAGCTGGAGAAGTTGGGAGCAACTTACAAAGAGGTCTCCTTGCCCCATAGTGAGCACGCAGTAGCGGTCTATTATCTAATTGCACCGGCAGAGGCGAGTTCTAACCTGGCTCGTTATGACGGTGTAAAATACGGGCATAGAGCTTCTGGGACTAAGGGATTAATGGATATGTATACCCAGACCCGATCTGAAGGGTTTGGACAAGAGGTTAAGCGGAGGATAATGCTTGGCACCTATGCCCTTTCTGCGGGTTACTACGATGCCTATTATAAAAAGGCGTCGCAGGTGAGAACCCTTATAAAGAGAGACTTTGACGAAGTCTTCAAGGAATGCGATGTGCTACTTACCCCTACCGCTCCGACCCCTGCCTTCAAGATTGGAGAAAAGACAGACGATCCATTGCAGATGTACCTTTCCGATATATTTACAATACCGGCAAATCTCGCAGGGATTCCTGGTATATCCATCCCCTGTGGTTTTAGCAGAGAGGGATTACCCATAGGATTGCAGCTTTTGGGTAAACATTTTGATGAAGAGAAACTTCTGCAGGTGGCATATGCCTTCGAACGGCATACCGACTATCATCTAAAAAAGCCGGTTATTGGGCAGGATGCGTTGTAGGTAATTATGAAAGATTCAATTAGATTGAGCAGGCTGAAGTTTAGCAGTTATATTGTCTTTAATCCAATGAGGATCCCACCATTCTTTGGGATTAACAAAAGTTCCATGGACTAGCATACTAAAATGGAGATGGTCTCCTCCTGCGAGTCCAGTAGTACCTGTATTACCAATAATGTCACCTTTCTTCACTCCCACACCGTATTTTACCTTGATACTGCTGAGATGAGAAGACAAACTGAAGATGCCCTGACCATGGTCGATAATTACAGAATTCCCATAAATTCCCACATAATCAGCAAATACTATTATGCCATTGTTAGCTGCCTTTACCGGGAATTGTTCAAGGGCAGCTATGTCTACCCCCAGATGTACCTGTTTATCAATCTCTCTACCCTGATAGTAATATGTCCTCTTGTCGGCATATTGTGCTTCAGGAGAGCCTTCCATCCTCAGAAAGGCCCCCTCCCATAACCTCTGGGGGTGGGATTTGCTACAGACAGCCTTTATTTTCCTGTCGCATTCTTTACGTAACCAGTCATTTACCTTCAAATATATATCAAGATTCTCCCCCCGGAGGTTATCGTATCTGGCACTGAATTCTGGCATCTTCTGGTTTAGAAAATTATCTGAGATGTCCATCTTGACTTCTCTAAATTCTTTCCTGAGAATCAAGTGGGGAAAGGATATTTTAGTTATATTACCGGCGCTATCCTGAGCCATAAGCATAATCAGGATTGGATTAGAGGCATTCCAGGGCAGAGCAAAGTAAGCTGCATGCGTCCCGTCAGGGGTAACGGGATAACCTTCAAAGAAAAGATCTCCTACCAGAATGCCACTCTTTAGAGCATCTTTGGAAACGGTGTAGAGCACTAAACAACTGCCGCCCACGTTTATGTTATGATTCAAGCTTCTAATACTGATTTGTGGCGGAAGGGTATCAATGATAACCTCCTTTTCCACCAGGGACTCATTTTTAAACAGGAAACTATTACGGGCTGAAATAATTAGGGTTGCCTTTCCATCTTTTAATCCTAATACAAGAGGTTTTATAAGGAGTTTTATATCCTGTTTATGTCCCCCCTTCGGAAAGTCAAGGTTTGAAATCTTTTTCTCGTTATTCCCCTGTCTTATTGATACCTGAATAGACACTATTTTGCTCTTCTGGTCCTCTACCGAAAACCCAAGTTCCTGATTTTGGCCAAGGAATCCTATATCTTTACTGAAGATTATTTTTGGCGGAGTGAGGTCTCCTTTAATTACAACCCATATAGCTATCAACACAAATACTAAGATTAGTGCTGTCAGAAAAAAGAATCTTTTAGACATTTGCTCTATATCCTCCCGTCCCCTTAAGGTTTTGTCTCTTTGATATGAACCGTTCTAATCGGAAATGGAATTTCAATACCCTCTTTCTTATATCGTTTGTGTAATTTCTTTACTAATTCATGTGTCAGGGAGTATTGGTCTATAAATTCCCTGCCACGCATTATTACAGTAAAGTTTATACTGAAGTCGGCAAAGGTATGGTAACGAATAAAAGGTTCAAAAGCCAGCTCATCCCCCACAATCTCTTCCATTACCTCTTTTGCCACTTCGATTGTTACTTTTTCCACGTGTTCAAGATCACTATCATAGCTTACACCAACCTGAACAGGGACTGAAAGCTGCTTCTCCGGAAGATTGTAATTTGTTATAATAGCAGATGCCAATTTAGAATTTGGAACAATTATAATGTTATTGGGAAGCGCCCTTAAGGTTGTATTTCGCCAGTTAATGTCTTCCACATAACCTTCATATCCTGTATCAAGCTTTACGTAATCCCCTGCCTTTACCTGCCTTGAGATAAGAATATAAAATCCTGAGAACAGATTGGAGAGAGTATCCTGAAGTGCCAGAGCAACGGCAATCCCTCCGATTCCCAGGGCGGTGATTATGGGAGTAATAGAGATACCCAAGGTCTGAAGGATAATTAATCCCCCCACAATAATTATCAGTATCCTGGTCAGGTTCGTAAAGATCGTTGTCGATATTAATGCCCCCTCTGTTTTATTGGTGTATATCTTTACTACACCGACCGCTATTTTTGCCAATACCCATGTTATAGAGAAAATAACAGCAATCAGCAGGGCTTTCTGAAGCATATTTGAAAGATTTACTGACATGGGGATGCTGGGGAGGGCCGAATATATACCGGCAATAAAAAACCAAAGCAATATCATACCTTTAAGAGGTTCTAGTACAACATTATCCCATTCCCGATCCGTTTTATTGGCTAGTTTGATAATCCTTGAAAATATTATTTTTTGGAAGACTGCACCGACAACTACCCAACCCAGGAGAATGCTTATGGGGATAATAAACGATGGAATCTTTGAAAACTCAAAAGACATATTAAACCTCAACCTTCTTGATTTAACTTAGGAAGGCTATCAAATATTTAAGAGATGTCAAGAAAAAAGTCCGCCATTAGGGCGGATTAAATTTCTTGACAATAAACCCAAATTACTGTAGTTTTTACTTTATATTCAACCGAATTCAGGGGAGATGTGTATGCCTATATACGAATACCAGTGCAATCAATGTCAGAGAATGATGAGCTTTTTGATCTTGAAGATTTCAGAGGCATCTACGCTGAAATGCAAGGGTTGCGGAAGCAAGGATTTGAACCGACTGTTGTCCAGGGTTGCGTACCACAGATCAGAAAGCGATAGGATGGCAGAGTTCAACACTAACAAGCCCCGGGGAGAGGAATTCTACAAGGATTCCCGCAACGTTGGGCTCTGGGCAAAGAAGAGGGCCAAAGAATTGGGTGCAGATCTTGGCCCAGAATTTGATGAAGTGGTAGATAGGGCCCGGACAGGCAAGATATTGGAAGACTACGACCTATAGGGTTAATGAAAAAGCCTTTTTTATTGCCGGCAGGTAAAGGCTGGGGAATTTTGATCTCAAAAGCCCCCTTAGCCTTTAAGATGCCGGTTTTTTTGTATATAGGAGAGGCAGGAAAAAGAATAGTTTATGTCTGAAAATAGAAGTATCGCAAAGGCAGCGGGGGTGGTTGGGGCATCTACCTTCTTGAGCAGGATTTTGGGTTTCATCAGGGATGTGGTGGTTGCTAAATATTTTGGCGCAGGGGTATCTGCCGATGCCTTTTTTGTGGCTTTTCGAATACCTAACCTGCTTAGGAGGCTGCTTGCCGAAGGAGCATTAACCGTCTCTTTTGTCCCCGTCTTTACCGAATACTTAACCAAAAAGTCCAGAAGGGATGCCCTTGAACTGGCAAATATATCCTTTACTGTTCTTTCAATGATCCTCGTATTTATATCAATACTGGGGATAATCCTTTCTCCTCTGATAGTAAGGATTATAGCTCCCGGGTTTATTCACGCCCCTGAAAAGCTAGAACTAACCATTCTTCTTAACCGTATAATGTTCCCTTACATCTTTTTTATCGGTCTTACTGCCCTCTGCATGGGGGTACTAAATTCCCTGAGACATTTTGCCGCCCCTGCCCTATCCCCGGTTTTACTCAATATCTCTATGATAATTACAGTCCTGTGCTTCTCCTGGTATTTTGAGCAACCTGTACTCAGCCTCGCTGTTGGAGTCATTGTTGGAGGGGTTCTACAGCTTATCTTCCAGTTTCCATTCTTAAGAAGCAAAGGAGTCCTGTTAAGGGTAAATTTTAACTTTTCTCACCCTGCGGTGAAGAGGATTGGTCTTCTAATGCTTCCCGCTGTCTTTGGGGTAGCGGTATATCAGTTTAACATCTTTGTCAGTACCATTATTGCTTCCTTCCTCCCGGAAGGCAGTATATCATATCTTTATTATGCCGATAGGCTCATTGAATTTCCACTTGGGATATTTGCCGTAGCTGTGGGAACAGCCGTTTTGCCTGCTATGTCCCGGCACGCAGCTATGAAAAACTATGAAGAACTGAAGGATTCCCTTTCCTTTGCTTTAAGATTAGTCCTATTTCTGACTATTCCTGCAATGGTTGGATTGATAGTTCTCAGGGTTCCCATCATCAGCATCCTTTTCCAGAGGGGAGAATTCGACTCCCAGACTACTTTTTTAACTGCAAATGCCCTTCTTTATTATTCCCTTGGTCTGTGGGCAATCGCCGGAGGAAGAATTGTTGTCCCAACATTCTATTCTCTCCAGGACACAAAAACACCTGTGAAGATCGCAATAATCACCCTTTTTGCTGATGTCATCCTCAGCATTATCCTGGCCTTTCCTTTAGGGCTGAGACACGGAGGAATAGCCCTGGCCATGTCTGTTTCGTCTGCCATAAATATAGTGCTATTGCTGATGCTCCTCAGGAAAAGATTGGGTAGTATAGGGGCAAGGAAAATACTTTTGTCGGGCTTAAAGGTCTCTATATCTTCAGCAGTAATGGGGATTATGGTCTATCTCTATTGTTTCAGGATACCGTGGGATATGGTTTCGGGCATTAAAGAAAAAATCTTCACCCTAAGTGGCAGCATAATAATAGGGGCTGCCGTCTTTTTCTTATGTTCATATCTTCTTAAGAGTCAGGAATCCTATGCCTTTATTAAGATAATAAAAGAGAGAATAAGGAGGGACAGAAAGATATGAGTAAAACGGTTTATTCTATATTTGATACCGAATTTGGCTGGTGCGGTATCGTTGGAAAGGAGGGAAGGCTTTTAGAGATAATCCCCTTCTTACCTACAGAAGAGAGTGTCTGTTCGTGTGTGGTTTCAAAATATACAAATATAGCTCTTTGCCCGGGTTGTTTTAAAGAACCTAAAGAGGCTATCGAGAGATACCTTGCAGGGGAAAGGATGGATTTTGAATTTTCTTTGGATCTCTCTGGTTATACTGAATTCCAGAGAGATGTTTGGGAGATAACTAGGTCCATCTCCTATGGAGAGATTCGTACCTATAGTTGGGTCAGCAAAAAGTTAGGAACCCCAAAGTCTTCAAGGGCAGTCGGGACTGCACTTGCCAAAAATCCATTGCCGATAGTTGTGCCATGTCATCGGGTTATAAGAAGCGATGGCGATTTAGGGGGATATTCAGCGGAAGGGGGCATAGAGATTAAGGCCAAATTATTAAATATGGAAGGTAACTGCTCAGGTGGATAAGCTGTAGACAGTTAGCCTGTTGGAGGAGCGTGACTAACAGCCTTCAGCCTAAACAACCTGAGTAGTAACATTTTTTATTAATTGCTTGACCAAAGGCCTTAGATTGGTTATATTGTACGAATGGAAAGTTTAGTCAAAAATTTCTCACTGTATCTGCAAATAGAGAAGAACGTATCAGAGAATACCTACCGGAATTACATGAGCGATCTGAGGCAGTTCTTAAACTTCTTAAAAGCCCAAAAGCTCTGTATGGAAGAAGGCAATAAGGAGATAGATGTAACAAAGATAGACCATATTGTTATAAGAGCCTATTTAATGGAGTTGTATGGCAAGAATAAAAAGACTTCCATTGCAAGAAAACTTGCCTCCCTCAGGTCATTCTTCAAACTCTTGATTAAAGAAGAAAGACTCACAATAAATCCAGCTGCTATGGTCACAACCCCTAAACAGGAAAAACATATCCCTGCTTTTTTGTCTGTTGATGAGATGTTCAGATTGGTTGAAAAACCGGACAAGTCAACCATCTTAGAATGTAGAGATAGAGGCATAATGGAGGTTTTGTACTCATGTGGTATTCGGGTGAGTGAGTTGGTGGGACTGAATATAGATGATTTGGACTTCAATTTGGGCATTATTAAGGTAAGAGGGAAAGGGAGAAAAGAAAGGATTGTTCCCATCGGGGGAAAGGCAATAGAAGCCCTAAAGGATTACCTTGAGCATGTAAATGAGCTAAAAGGAAAAGTCCCTGAAAGGTACTCTCAGGGAGAATTGGCAAGCCCGGTTTTCCTGAATTTCAGAGGTGAAAGATTAAGCTCCAGAAGTGTTGCCAGGATAGTTAAAAAATACATCTTTCAGTGCGGTATAATGAGAGATATCAGTCCGCATTCTATACGCCATAGCTTTGCCACTCATCTTTTAGATGCAGGAGCCGATTTGCGGGCAATTCAGGAGCTTTTAGGGCATAAGAGCCTGGGAACTACTCAAAAATATACCCATATAAGTATTGACAAATTAATGGAGGTCTATGACAAAGCGCACCCTAGAAGTAAATTATAGGGGAGGCGAGATGTCTGTCCTGCAGGTTTTAGGCATTTGACAATGTCAACAGCGCACCATAACAGCGGGCTTAAGCCCGCTGTTGACCCTGTTGTGGCCCGCTGTTGTATGCGCCGTGGACAATAGAAGGATGAGTTATGTTTAAAGGGACTACCATTTTATGTGTCAGGAATAAAGGGAAGGTCGCCCTTGGTGGTGATGGGCAGGTAACCCTTAACGATACCATTATGAAACATGGTGCAAAGAAGGTTAGGCGTTTATACAACGATAATGTTATTGCTGGCTTTGCTGGAACAACAGCGGATGCCCTTACCCTGTTTGAGAAGTTTGAGGGCAAACTGGAGCAGTATCATGGCAACCTGACCAGGGCCGCTGTGGAACTGGCCAAAGATTGGCGAACAGACAAGATACTCCGCAGATTGGAAGCCTTACTGATTGTTGCTGACAAGGAGCATGCCCTGATTATATCGGGCAACGGGGATGTTATTGAGCCCGATGAAGGGGCAATTGCTATAGGTTCAGGGGGAGCATATGCTTTAGCTTCTGCAAAGGCTCTTATAAAGTATTCTGATCTGGATGTAAAAAGCATAGTGGAAGAGTCCATGAAGATTGCAGCAGACATCTGTGTCTACACCAATGACAGGATATTTATAGAAGAATTATAAGGCTCATCTCCAAAAAAATTGCTAAGATCAGAAGGATTCAAGGGGTCGAGGATTCGAGTGGTATGCCTGTGGGTAGTCTATTCATCTGAAGTGAGGAGGATTGATGTCAATTTTTACACCTAGAGAGATTGTTGCAGAACTGGATAGGTATATAATAGGACAGAAAAACGCAAAGAGGGCAGTAGCTATCGCCTTAAGAAACAGATGGAGAAGGCAGCAGGTCCCGGAAGATCTTAAAGATGAGATTGCCCCCAAAAATATTATTATGATTGGGCCTACAGGGGTCGGTAAAACGGAGATAGCCAGAAGGCTTGCTAAACTTGCCCAGTCGCCTTTCCTGAAGATCGAGGCGTCCAAGTTTACAGAAGTAGGATATGTTGGAAGAGACGTAGAATCTATGATTCGCGATCTTACAGAACTGGCAGTTAATATGGTAAAAAGTGAAGAAGCAGAAAAGGTTCGCAACAAGGCCAAAGAGATTGCAGAGGAGAGGGTTTTAGACCTATTACTACCTCCCCAAAAGGGAATGATAGGTGTTGGCGAAAAATTGACAAACGGGACAGATAATGAAGGCAAAAGCGATCAAACAGATACCAGGGAAAAGCTAAGGGGATTACTGCGAAAAGGGAAGCTGGATAATAGGGTTGTGGATTTGGAAGTAACTCAAAGGAACATCCCTATCATAGAAGTCTTTTCTGCATACGGTATGGAAGAGATGGATATGAACCTTAAGGATGTATTCAGCAACATCTTCCCTGAAAAAACAAAGAAGAGAAAGGTTAAAGTCGCTGATGCATTAAGCATCCTCTTACAAGAAGAAGAGCAAAGGTTAATAGATATGGATAATGTTAGCAAGCTTGCCAAAAAGAGGGTAGAACAATCAGGGATAATCTTCGTAGATGAGATTGATAAGATTGCCGGCAGGGAGTCAGGCCGTGGCCCTGATGTATCCAGGGAAGGAGTTCAGAGGGATATTTTGCCCATTGTTGAGGGAACAACGGTAACAACCAAGTATGGAATGGTAAAGACTGATCACATACTATTCATTGCCGCGGGGGCATTCCACATTTCAAAACCTTCTGATCTTATTCCAGAGCTTCAGGGAAGATTCCCGATAAGGGTGGAATTAGATTCCCTTGGCAAAGAGGAGTTTATCAGGATTCTGACAGAACCTCAAAATGCCCTGATAAAACAGTATACTGCCTTACTGAAGACTGAAAATATAGACATGATTTTTAAAGATGATGCCATTGGTGAGATTGCCGAAATCGCCAGCTTAGTTAACGAGAGAACAGAGAATATTGGTGCCAGAAGACTGTACACGATTATGGAAAAACTCCTGGATGATATCTCCTTTGATGCCCCGGATTTAAACGACAAAGAGATCGTTATAGATGCTGATTATGTTAAAGGAAAATTGTTAGATTTCGTTAAAGATGAAGACCTGAGCAGATATATCCTTTAGGGCTTTCAGTCCGAAGAGAACTGGTTATGGAAAAATTTATAGATAAAGCAGAGGTATTGATAGAGGCTCTCCCGTATATCCGAAGGTTTTATAATAAGACGATAGTTATAAAATACGGTGGCCATGCAATGGTTGATAACGACCTGAAGGTTAATTTTGCCCTTGACGTGATCCTGATGAAGTACGTTGGTTTTAACCCAATCATCGTTCATGGTGGAGGTCCACAGATCGGCAAGGTTCTTGAAAAAATGGGCAAGCCCTCAAAATTTATCGATGGTATGAGGGTTACCGATCTGGAGACAATGGACATAGTGGAGATGGTGTTGGTAGGAAAGATAAATAAGGAGATAGTAGGGCTGATTAATCATCACGGTGGTCAGGCAGTGGGGCTAAGCGGCAAGGATGGTCAACTGATTATGGCCAGGAAGCTTGATATAGTAAAGCAAAAGGACGGTACAGATGCCCCTGAGATTATAGACATAGGAATGGTCGGGGAGGTGGAATCCATTAACCCCAATGTTATCGAAGCACTGGACAGGAACAAATTTATCCCCGTTATTGCGCCCATAGGGATAGGCAGCCAGGGAGAAACCTACAATATTAATGCTGACCTTGTAGCAGGGAAGATCGCTTCTGCTTTAAGGGCAGAAAAAATGGTGCTGCTTACCGATGTAGAAGGCCTGTTGGATGAAAAGAAAAGGTTGATTTCAACAATAGATTCAAAGAAGGTCAGAAAATATATCAAGGAGGGTATAATCTCGGAAGGCATGATACCAAAGGTGACCTGCTGTCTGGAGGCGCTGACAGAAGGGGTTGTTAAGACCCATATTATAGATGGCAGGGTAAAGCATGCACTTCTTCTTGAGGTGTTTACCGACGTAGGTGTGGGTACAGAGATAGTTATGTAGAAAGTCAGGAGGGAAAAGATGGAGCTTAAAGATGCTATAAGGAAAAGGCAGAGTATTAGAGCATTTAAACCCGATCCAGTCCCGAAAGATACCCTGATCAGGATAATGGAAGATGCCCTTTGTGCCCCATCGTGGGGAAACACTCAGCCATGGGAGTTTACGATAGTTGGGGGTGGTACATTGAAGAGGCTTGGTGAAGAATTCTCTGATAACTATCTGAATAAGATTCCTGATAACCCCGACATTGGGATGCCTGAACAATGGCCAGATTCGAACATGAGCAGATACAGAGAGGTAGGTAAGGGGCTTTTTGAGACCCTGTTGATAGGAAGGGAAGACAAGGAGAAGAGGAATCAACACTACGTAAATATGTACAGGTTCTTTGGAGCCCCAAACGCGATCTACATTTATATCGACAAAGAACTGGGGATCTATTCTGTTTTTGACGTGGGAATAATTACCCAGAACATCTCGTTACTTGCAACTGATTATGGCCTGGGGACCTGTATAGAGGCCGCCGCAGTGAGATACCCTGATATAGTGAGGAAACACCTAAATATCTCCAATTCCAAAAAACTCGTTATAGGGATAGCCATTGGTTATCCAGACTGGGACTCTCCGTATAACAAATATAAAAGCAGGAGAGAGAATCTGGATGCTTTGGTGAAATGGGTTGATGTGTAATAGAGTTTTTTTCTGAACATGTTATTGTCATTTGCTACATTCAACCTTGAAATGATCTTCCCCCCATTGAACTGATTGACTTATTCGTATGTCTGATTTTGAATAATTTATATTTTCGATGAATTTTTTCGCCCATTAAAAAGGAAGAGGGAACATTAAATTGAGATCCACCACATAATAAATATTCATCACTTTTCCGACGTTGTCAGTCGGAAAAGTTTTCCCGAGTTCACCAGGAAGACTTTTATCCCACCTTTGTTGTAATTCATGTTGCTCGACTAATATTTCCTTCCCTCCCCTACCCAGCAGTCACAGTCAGGCGGCTTCAGCCACAGTCAGCTTTCACCTATCTTCCACTACGCCCTTTGAGTGTTTGCCCCTCCTTATTTAGTTTGGTTTTAAAAAATATGAAGACACAACTCAATCACAAACAAGCAAATGCAGTCCGCTATATACGAAACCGGCTTATGCATAAGGGCAAAACCCCATCTGTGCGTGAGCTGATGACAGCGCTTGGATATAAATCCCCTAGATCGGCTGCTTTAATTATTGAGGAGTTAATACAGAAAGATATTTTAAGAAAGCGTCCAAATGGAGATTTGCAGTTAATTAAAGATATTGACGCAGATTCAGTTCATGCCCACACAGTAGATATTCCTTTAGTTGGGATGGTAACCTGTGGAGTGCCTATTTTGGCTCAGGAAAATATTGAAGGATTTATTCCTGTATCTGTTTCCCTTGCAAAGCCCGGGTTTAAATACTTCTTGCTTAGGGCTAAGGGCGATTCTATGAACGAAGCTGGAATCGATGATGGAGATTTAATACTTGTTCGCCAGCAGCCAGCGGCACAAAATGGCGATATAGTTGTAGCGCTAATTGATGATGAGACAACCGTGAAAGAATTTCAGCATAGAAAAAATTGTGTTGTTTTAATGCCGAGATCGAGCAATAAAAAACATAAGCCGATTATCCTGACTGAAAATTTTCAGGTTCAAGGAGTAGCCGTAACAACAATTCCAAATTTGGAGGTTTAAGGTAGGAGGAAATAAGGAATGGCAGTTATCCATTTTTTAAACGTAAAACAGGGTGATTGTACGTTCATACAACATAATGACGGGAAAGTAACTGTTATCGATGTATGTAATGCATTTAATAAGGTGGACCCATTTGTCAAGACAATTTTTAAAGATATTTAAGTTACACTTTGGGGTCTGAAGTTATTCATTCCGGAAGAGAGGGATGACGTCTTTTTTCTCTTCCTGGTCATGCCGCTTT
>Ga0100396_1000115_pt1 | contig 38927 bp, 42 predicted proteins | sample CryGeymeta201520_FD_81551 | JGI IMG/M metagenome (GOLD analysis project Ga0100396, IMG submission 81551) | Groundwater microbial communities from Crystal Geyser aquifers in Utah, USA - Crystal Geyser metaG 2015-20 | ecosystem: Environmental > Aquatic > Deep subsurface > Groundwater | place: USA... | reverse complement strand
GCCCGGGAATAACTGGCAATTCCCAACGCAGCAAGAATGCCAATAATCGAAATAACAACCAACAGTTCTATAAGTGTAAAACCAAATCCCGAATTTTTTATTTTTGATATTTTATTTTCGAGCTTGCGAGAAATCAAGCTCTGCTTATTTTTTATTTTTATTACCATCATGGTTCACTCCTTAAAAAACTTGTGGTACAAGGATTAACAGCAACCGTATCTTTTTGCGGATCTGAAGCATTTTCCAAACAAACCCACAAAGTGTAGTGAAGTGGAGTTGCAGCAACAGCAGAATAGTGATAAGTCTGGGTTGGCAAAGGATCGTTGGGGACGCTCTTCATGTATCCAGAGCTTAAGACAGTGGTTAGATCCCCCCAAACATCATTAATAATCGGATAGGAAGGCGAGTTTTGGTTATGCTTGTACATTTCCAAAGCATTTTGAATTTCTTTTAAATCCGATTTTCTTTGGGCATCCCTGGCTCTCTCACGCACTCCGGCAACATTTGAAATCACCAACCCAGCCAATAACCCCAAAATCGAAATCAACACCAACAATTCAATTAAGGTAAATCCTAATTTTGAATTTTGAATCTTGCTTGGCGGCAGACAGGTTTTGAATTTTGAATTATGGTTCATGGTATTGTATTTGAGCTAGAAACCCCATAATTATAAGCATTAGTATTTCCCCCGCAACTTCTGGGACTTAAAATTCTTGGGTCCTGACTATTTTCTAGTTTAGCATAAAGTTTATAGGAAACGGGAGAATCAATTTTAATGTAGCAATATTCTGGGTTTCCCGAAGGATCTTTGGGTAATTCTTTCATATAAACGGTTCCATTAACAGTTCCATCAGAACTAAATATTTCACCCCAATTTGTTAAGGAAGCAGGATAATTACCATTGTCGTTATAATACATTTCCAAAGCCCGCTGGACTTGCTCCAAATCCGATTTTCTTTTGGCATCTCGTGATTTAAGTTGGCTGGTCCTAAAAGAGCTTAAGCCCACCACTGCTAATATCCCCAAAATCGCCATGACCACTAATAATTCAATCATCGTAAAACCCCTCAGGTCAAAATTTTTCTTTATAATTTTCATTTTTTGTCAATAAACTATTGCGGACAACTCTCACTGCCATAGTCGTTTATGGGGTCACCGGTAATGGAGTCAATACAGTGCCCCCTACAACAGTCGTCTACGCAATCAGAGAGATTTGAATAATTCGGTAAACAATAAGGAGAAGGCCCTGTTAATAGCTTACAAACGCCGTTAAAACAACCGAAAAGGGAAGAAGGTGTCTCTGAAGGTGCCGCTGTCGGTACAGGCGTATTGATCGGTTCCGGGATACTGGTGAGAGCCGAGGTACCGGTAGGCATCGGAGTAATCTTCACATTCGGACTAGTCACTGCATAATTATAATTATCTCTGTAAGTAATATTTTTCACTGTTTCCAGTGAAGCATAAATCGCATATTTTTTGCAAGGGTCATCTAAATTATCGTAATAATAATGAGCCTTGGTTAAAGGATCGCAGGGAATGTTTCTAAGATAGGGATTAATTTCTGCGGAAGCGGTACAGCCACTTCCTTGATAAATAGCTGTGGGATAACAAGGGTGATCCCCGGCATAATCTTCTAAGGCCGTACTAATTCTTTTTAAATCAGCTTCCCGCCGGCTATCCCGCGCTTTAGCCATTTGCAGTTTAGGGTTAAGGGACATCGCCGCCAGAACAATCAGCAACCCCAAAATGGCTACCACCACAATAATTTCTGAAAGCGTCATGCCGGAGTTCTCCCTTAAAAAAGAAGTTTTTCTAAGATCTTTAAAATATTTTCTCCCCATATGCAGGCGATAATTGTCCCTAAAGACAAAAATGGTCCAAAAGCGATTTTCTGTTTAAATTTCGCTTTCTTGGCTAAAATAAGTATGACCCCTGCAATTGCCCCTGTCAAGAAAGCAATATAAAAAGCAAGAATAACTTTGGGAAAGCCTAAAGAAAGGCCCATTAAAAAAGAGAGCTTTACATCTCCAACCCCCATACCTTTTCCTTTGGTAAAAAAATAAATTAAAAATAAAAATAAAAAAGAAACTAAGCCAACTAAAATTAACCGGTAATTGCCGATTAATATGAAACGAAGAGTAAATATGATTATTAAAGGAATAACAATCTCGTCGGGAATAATCTGATGCTCAAGGTCAATAAAAAAAATCGCAATCAACCCCCAACCTAGAACCAGATAAGAAAAAATATCAAAAATTGTTTTAAAATTTAATAATTGGAAAATTTCAAATTGATTGAAAATTGAAAATTTAAAATTGAAAATTAAGACTGTTATTATTCCAGTTGACAATTCTACCAAAGGATATCTAAAAGAGATAGGGGAGTGACAGGAACGACAATGTCCCTTCAGCACCAAATAGGAAACTAAAGGGACATTATCAAACCATTTAATTTTCTTTTTACATTTAGGACAAAAAGATCTGCCCCAAACCACACTAAGTTTTCTTGGCAGCCGATAAATAACCACATTCAAAAAACTGCCAATGACAAGTCCAAAAAATAAGACAATTATATTAACAAAAATCACCTCTCTTTAATTTAAAACCCACATGACCAAAAAGTCCAACCTTTGCAGGTTGAACTTTTTTTATCTCTTACTTTTTCAAGAGTCTTACGGCAAACAAACATAACATCCGGTGGCAGTTGACGAATTAGCTGCAGTAGTGCAGGTGTTGTCAGCTGGACAAGCCGCTGTTGGGAAATCTCCCGGTACTGTTGCTTTGCACCGATTATAGCCTTCTGTTCTAAAAGAAGATGATTTCGGAATAAAACAAACATAGGTACTCTCACCATTAACCCCGGAAAAATATAACCAAAGTTTGTTTGAACTTTCAGCAACTATTCTCGTCACAAAAGATTCTTTTATTTCTGCTGTTCCACCGGCAGAAAGTCTTTCCAGCACTTTCTGCAAATCATCACCAAATTGTTGATCTGCTGTTTCAATTTCAGTTAAAGGTGTAACGGCATTGTTAACACTGTCCGCATCCTCAGCCCAAGGATAATACCCCATCGAGGTATAAAATCTGTCGGTCGCAGAAAGTAGCTGTTCTGCATCTGATCTGGAACCGGTATCTCTACCTCTATTAATCTGTTCAATCGGGTTTATGGCAGAAAGAACTGCTACCGCCAAAACGCCCAAAACCGCAATCACGATCAAAAGCTCAATCATCGTAAACCCGGTTCTTAATTTGAAATTTGAAATTTTAAATTTGAAAATTTTTTTCATTTTCACCCCCTTTCATCAAATCTTTTTTTTATTTTTCTATTACTAATTTAAGTTTGTATTATTAAAAAGCGCTTGTCAAGTTATAGATCGGTAAAATAATCGCAATCGCTAAAAATCCTACTCCCACACCCATTATTACCATTATTAAAGGTTCAATTGCCGAAGTCAAGCCTTTTAAGGATTCATCAGACTCGGACTGAAAAAACTTGGCGACTTTCAATAAAACTTCATCTACCTTGCCGGTTTCTTCACCAACAGTCAGCATCTGGGATAAAATTTTTGGGAAAAAAGGATTGGTGGAAATGGTGACCGAAAGAGGGAACCCTTTTTCTACTTGCTTGGAAGCTTCCAAAATTCCTTCTTCAATCTTAATGTTGCTGGCAGTCTTCGATGAAATTTGTAAGGCTTCCACAATGGAAACTCCGGCGCCGACGAGTAAACCCAAGGTTCTGGTAAATTCGGCCAAAACAATCTGGTTTTGCAGTTTGCCGTAAATCGGAATTTTGAATTTAAGTTCATCTAATTTTCTTTTAGTGTCTCTATTTTTATTAAGAATCCGGAAAACATAAGCTAAACCAACCACCACCAAAATTATCAGCCACCAAAACTTGGCGGCAAAGGAAGAAAAGGTAATTAATATTTGGGTTGCCTTCGGCAGTTTGGCATTAAATTCGGTATAAAGAACGGTGAGTTTAGGAATAACAAAAACCATCATAATAAAAATTACGCCGCCCATACCGACTAAAATAATAATCGGATAAGTTAAGGCGCCTTTAATCTTGGAGTTAAATTCTCTTTGCGCCTCTAAATTATCGGCCAGTCGGGTTAAAATATTATCCAAAACTCCGGCGGATTCTCCGGCCCGGACTAAAGCAATATAAACCGGAGAAAAAATTTTGGGATGTTTTTGCAGAGCATCGGCCAAATTTGAGCCGCCTTCAACATCTCTTAAAATCACGCCAATCGCTTCCTGAAGCAAACCTTTTCCTTGGGAACTCAAAATTGTTAAAGCCTCAGTCAAGGGAAGGCCGGCGTTAATCATGGTCGCAATCTGACGGGTAAAAACCGCCACTTCCCCCTGAGAAACTTTTTTGACAAACTTATTATAAAAATAACCCAAGAAATTTTCTCCCTCTTCTTTGATAAAAAAGGGGGTGAACTGTTTCTCGTGTAAAATAGTCAGGGCCTGTTTTTTGTCCTGCGCCTCCACCAGACCCTTAACCTCTTTTCCAGTCTGGTCTTTGGCTTTGTAAGAAAAATTTAGCATGCTTTAGGAACCTTTCATTAAACGGGTGACTTCCTCCGGTCGCAGAGCAAAAAGTCTGGCAGTATCAAGGGAAATTTTTCCGTCCATGACCAACTTAACCAGAGAAGTTTCCAGGGTTGACATACCGTAAGCGCCCGAGGTCTGCATAATATTATCCAGCATATGGGTTTTTTTGTCCCGAATAGCCGTCCGGATCGCCGAAGTGGCCACCATGACTTCGTAGGCCACCATCCTCCCCCCGTTAATTACGGGAACCAGTCTTTGCGAGAAAACCGCTTCTAACGAAGTTGCCATCTGTATTCTGACTTGGCTTTTTGCTTCTTCGGGGAAAGCATCGATAATCCGGTCAATGGTCTGGGAAGCCGAATTGGTGTGCAAGGTAGAAAAAACCAAATGTCCGGTTTCGGCAATGGTTAAAGCGGCGGCAATCGTATCATAATCTCTCATTTCCCCAATTAAAACCACGTCCGGATCTTCCCGCAAAGCCGAACGCAAAGCCGCCGACCAGGAATGGGTATCTAAGCCCAGCTCCCGCTGGGAAATGAGGGAGCGCTGGCTATTAAAGACAAATTCGATCGGATCCTCAATCGTAATGACATTACAGGAACGGTTTTGAAGAATTTCCTGAATAATTGCGGCCAAAGTCGTTGATTTACCGTGACCGGTCGGTCCGGTGACCAAAACAAAACCCTGCCGCAGTTTGACAAACTCATGACAAATCGGAGGCAGTAACAAATCGTCAACAGTTTTAATTTTTAAGGGGATAAAACGGAGGGCACCGGCCAAACTGCCTTTTTGGTGATAAACATTGACCCTGAACCTGCCCTTGGTCGCCAGTTCAAAAGAAAAATCAATTTCTTTATTGTTGGCCAAAATTTCTTTTTGTTCTTCGTTCAAAAGAGAAAAAAGCAAAATTTCCGTATCTTCATCAGTTAAAATACCGTATTCGGTTAAAAAAGAAAGTTCTCCGTAAATTCTTAAGCAGGGCGGCATACCTACCTGAAGATGTAAATCAGAAGCATTTTTTTCGACCGTTAAATTTAAAAGGGTATGAACGTCTGTCATTTTTTTAATCTTGACCAACACGCAAGACTTCTTCAATGGTAGTTATTCCTTCGATGGCTTTCAAGTAGCCATCTTGTTTTAAAGTAATCATTCCTTCTTCAACGGCCACTTTTTCAATATCCAAAGCCGCCGAGCGCTCGATAATCAAGCGAGCGATTTTTTCCGTCACCGGCAAAACTTCAAAAATTCCAATCCTACCTAAGTATCCGGTATTGGCACACTCTGGGCAACCTTTCCCGCGAGAAAACATCAATTTATCTCCCTCTTTTAAAGGATAAAGGGGACCTAAGATTTTTTTAACATCCGCCACTACATCCGGAGGCGGCTCATAAGTTTCCTTACAGGCATTACAGATCCTCCGGCAAATTCTTTGAGCCATAATGGCCGTTAAGGTTGAAGCCAAAAGAAATGGTTCAGCACCCATGTCGGCTAGACGCGGCATCGCTTGTGAAGCGCTTTTAGTATGAATGGTAGAAAAAACCAAATGTCCGGTCAAAGAAGCCTGAATAGCCAAATCAGTCGTCTCCCGATCACGAATTTCTCCAACCATAATAATGTTCGGGTCCTGACGCAAAAAAGAACGCAAACCGGAAGCAAAAGTTAACCCTGCCGCCGGATTAATCTGTACTTGATTAACGCCGGCAATTTGGTATTCCACCGGGTCTTCCAAAGTGACAATATTGACTTTAGTCGTATTAATTTTGGAAAGAATTGAATAAAGCGAGGTAGTTTTACCGGAGCCGGTCGGTCCGCAAATTAAAATAATTCCATGCGGCCGCAAAATCGCGTCTTCCAAATTTTTTAAACCTCTTCCACGTAAGCCCAATTCCGGCATAGTGGGAACTCCGCCGCTTTTTTTAAGTAAGCGCATAACAATTTTCTCGCCGTGAACAGTCGGCAAAGTGGAAACCCGCAAGTCTATTTCGGCGCCATCGGCCTTAAAATTAAAGCGTCCGTCCTGGGGAATTCTTTTTTCATCGATCTTCATATCGGACAGAACTTTAATCCGCGAAACTAAAGCCTCATGAACACTTTTAGGTAAAATCAATTTTTCCTGCAAAATGCCGTCAATCCGGTAACGGACTCGGGTTTTATCAAGAGTCGGCTCAATATGGACATCAGAAGCTCTGGCCCGGATAGCAAACTCTAAAATTGTAGAAACAATCTTGGCAATTGGCTCGTTTCTAATCACTCCGTCTGCCTTATCTAAATCCAAAGTTTTAATATCTTGGGCCGGGCCAGTTTCTTTTAGGACGGCTGTCACTTCAGTAGCCAAATTTTGTGAATAACGCTCGGTAATTGCTTTTTGAATTTCTTCTTCGGGGGCAATAAAAACTTTTATTTTCTTTCCTGATTTTGCTTCCACAAACTCAATTGCTTCCAAATCCCAAGGATTGGAAAAAGCTACCGAAAGCTCTTTGCCGTCCCCGGAAGTCGCAAAAGGAATCAAAGTAAATCTTTCGGCCACCGACTTGGGAATTAAAGTCAAAACTTCCGGCGTAACGCCGATCTCGTCCAAACTGACGTAAGGAATATTAAAAAGGGCGCCTTTGGCTTTGACAACTTGTTTGGCGGAGACGAAACCCAATTCCCGTAAAACCGCTTCTTCCGGTTTTCCGGAGCTGGCAAAAGCTAACTGAACCTGCTTTAATTGTTCCGCGGATAAAATTTTTTCCCGGAAAAGAAGGTTTGCTATACTAAGGTTATCGGGCATTAAGATTATTATCAGGTAAAAAGGAAGGAAAAGTCAATGTTCAACCAATCAATTTTTAGTTTACTAATCGCCGGTGGGGACTCAAAGGACAGAAAAGAAAAGGCAGAAGAAATCTGCGGGTTTAAAATTGACAAACAAGAAAATAGTCCGGATTTTTTACTGCTTTCTACCAAAACCAGCATCGGTATTGAAGAAATAAGAAATTTAGAGAGATTCTTGCAGCTTAAACCTTACCGGGAAAAAAGAAAGACTGTTTTTATCGCCGAAGCGCAAAAATTAACGGAAGAAGCACAAAATTCCCTTCTTAAAACTTTAGAAGAGCCTCCGGCAAACTCTATAATTATTCTTGGTGTCCCGAATCTGGGATTACTTCTGCCGACCGTCATTTCCCGCTGTGAAATTATTGAACTGCCACCAACGCCGCAGATAAATCTTAGTAAAGAAGAAGAACAGGAAATTAAAGAAAAATTAAATCAATTATTAAATTCTTCTTTGGGAGAAAGATTCAATTTGCTGGAGGAGTGGGGGATTTACCAGGACCGGGAAAAAGCCCTTTCTTTTCTTGACCAGTTAACCGTGGTCGGGAGAAATTTGCTGCTTACTAACGAGGAAAATAGTAAATTCTTGAGGCTTTTAAAATCAATTTCCGCGGCCAAAAATTATCTTACTGCCAACTGCAACCTCCGGCTGACTTTGGATGTTTTTTTAGGAGAAATTTCTTGAATTTTACCTTGATTTCGGGGTTAAAATTTGTTAAAATTAGGTTATTAAAGACTCTTCCTTGATTATTTTTTTTGTTAAAAATGTCCAATATTAAATCAGCCACCGATAATTACGACGCTTCTTCCATCCAGGTTCTTGAGGGCCTGGAGCCCGTCCGTAAAAGACCGGGAATGTATATTGGTTCTACCGACGCCAAAGGCTTTAGGCATATGATTTTGGAAATTATTGATAATTCTTTGGATGAAGCCATTGCCGGATACGCCAAAAATATTTGGGTTTCTATTCTCAAGGACGGCCGGGCAATGGTGACTGATGATGGCCGGGGGATTCCGGTTGATATCAACCCTAAGTATAAAGTCAGCGCCTTGGAACTGGCGATGACTAAACTTCACGCCGGCGCCAAATTTGACAGCCGCGCCTATCAAGCCTCCGGCGGATTACACGGCGTTGGCGCCAGTGTGGTAAACGCCCTTTCTTCATATATGAGAGTGGAAGTGAGAAGAAACGGAACCACTTATTTTCAAGAATATCGGTCCGGCGCCCGCGGCGGCCCGGTTGCCGAAATTACCAAAGAAAAAACGTCCCAGTTGCAAGCGAAAAATCTTTCCCTGCACCCTTTGCCCCAAACCGGAACAACCACCATTTTTTTACCAGACACTAAGGTTTTTAGCAATATAGAATGGGACTACGAAAATTTGGAACAGCTTTTAAGGGAAAGGGCTTATTTAATCGCCGGGGTAAAAATTATCTTTACCGATGAGCGCATTAATATCACCAAGGTTTTTTATTTTGAGGGCGGCATCCGGGCCTTAATTACTCATCTTAACCGGAATAAAAAAACCCTTAATTCCATCGCTTATTTCTCCCGCCAATTTGAGAAATGTTTTATCGAAGCGGCAATCCAATATAATGACAGTTTTTCGGAAAATTTATTCTCCTTTGTCAATACCATCAATACCGTTGACGGCGGCACTCATGTCACCGGATTTCGGATGGCTTTAACCCGTTCGATCAACGACTACGCCGCCAAAATCGGCGCCATTAAAAGTGAAAGCGAATCGCTAACCGGCGAGGATGTCCGTGAAGGATTAACAGCGGCAATTTTTGTCAAGATGCCGGCAGATAACATTCAATTTGAGTCCCAAACAAAAACCAAATTAAACAATCAGGAAGTTCAAGGTTACACCGCCCAATTAGTTAAAGAAGGCTTAGACACTTATTTTGAAGAAAATCCCGCTGACGGCCGGGCGATTATGGAAAAAGTTATGCTGGCTGCCCGGGCCAGACTGGCGGCACGAGCCGCTAAAGACGCCGTGATTAGAAAAGGCGCTTTGGAAGGAATGACTTTACCCGGAAAACTGGCCGATTGTCAGGAAAAAGATCCGGCCGTTTCCGAACTTTATCTTGTGGAAGGAGATAGTGCCGGAGGGAGCGCGAAACAAGGAAGAGACCGACGATTTCAAGCCATTTTACCGATCGGCGGAAAGATCTTGAATACCGAAAGAGCCCAATTGGATAAAATTGTGCAGTTTGAAGATTTAAAAGATTTAATTATTGCTCTGGGCATGGGCATCGGCGAAACCACCAATATTGAAAAATTAAGGTATCACCGAATCATTTTAATGTGCGATGCGGATGTCGACGGCGAGCATATCAATACTTTGCTTTTAACTTTCTTTTTCAGACACCTGCCGAAAATTATTGAAAATGGTTATCTTTATCTTGCCATACCGCCGCTTTTTAAGATTCAATCGGGTAAGGAAATTTTTTATGTCTATACCGAAGAAGAAAGAGATAAAATTGCCGCTCAATATCATGACAAACCAATCACTATTCAACGTTATAAGGGTTTGGGTGAGATGAACCCGGAACAACTTTGGGAAACCACCATGAATCCCCAAGGGAGAATTTTAAAACAAATTAATATTGCAGATGCCGGCCAGGCCGACCAGACTTTTACCATGCTCATGGGTAACGAAGTGCCGCCCAGAAAAAGATTTATTCAATCGCGGGCAAAAACCGCCACTTTGGATTTGTAAAAATTTAAAATTTAAATGGAAGAAAAAGAAATTCATCACGACATCGGTAAATTACAGCAAACAGAGATTACCGAAGAAATGGAAAAGTCCTATTTGGATTATGCCATGAGTGTCATTGTCCAACGGGCTTTGCCGGATGTCCGTGACGGTTTAAAACCGGTTCACCGCCGGATTTTATACGCCATGCACGAAATGGGTTTAGGTCATTCGGCTAAATTTTCCAAGTCAGCTAAAGTGGTTGGGGAAGTTTTAGGAAAATTTCACCCACACGGCGACATGCCGGTTTATCAGGCTTTAGTTCGTCTCGCCCAAGATTTCTCCATGCGCTATCCTTTAATTTTTGGTCAGGGAAACTTTGGTTCAGTTGACGGAGACCCGCCGGCCGCCATGCGTTACACTGAAGTCAAAATGGCAGCCATTGCCCAGGAAATGCTGGCCGATATTGAAAAAGAAACTGTGGACCTGACCGATAATTTTGATCAAACTTTGAAAGAACCGATTTATTTACCCGCCAAACTACCGAATTTACTTTTAATGGGTTCAGAAGGAATCGCTGTTGGTATGGCCACCAAAATCCCGCCTCACAATTTAGGTGAAGTCATTGACGCCGTCGTATTTTTAATCGAAAAGGGGAAAATGGGGGAGGCACATGAGTCGCGCGGGGAAGCAGAGTTGGAATTTAAAAGAATCACTTTTGAGGAAAATGCGCCGGAAAAGCCTGTGACCCTTCGTTTTGAAAGCAACGCTTCCATTGAAGAACTGATGCAGTATATTAAAGGTCCGGATTTCCCCACTGCCGGCCAAATTTTTGATCAAAATGAAATTAAAGAAGCTTATTCCACCGGCAGAGGCCGTATTGTCATCCGCGGCAAGGCGGAAATTGAAGAAGCCAAAGGTGGTAAATTTCAAATCATTATTACGGAGTTGCCTTATCAGGTTAATAAAGCCCAATTGGTCGCCCGCATTGCGGATTTGGCCAAAGAAAGGAAAATTGACGGAATTTCCGATTTGCGTGACGAGTCGGACCGTCACGGAATCCGCGTGGTGGTTGAACTAAAGCGTGATGCCCGGCCAAAACAGGTTTTGAATAATTTGTTCAAAAAAACCGAACTGCAGACCACTTTTCCCACCAATTTTGTCACCTTGGTTGATGGCACACCCATGACTTTAAATGTCAAACAAATTTTAACCGAGTTTGTTAATCATCGTCATGTGGTCATCACCCGCAGAAGTCAATTTGAACTTAAAGAAGCCCGCGGCCGTGGACATATTTTGGAGGGCTTACTAATTGCTTTAGATAATTTAGACGCCGTTATCGAAACCATCAAAAAATCTAAAGATGCCGATGACGCTAAGACCAATTTAATGACCAGATTTAAACTCTCGGAAATTCAGGCCGTTGCCATTCTGGATATGCAACTTCGGAAACTGGCCGCTTTGGAGCGGAAAAAGATTGAAGACGAATATAAACAAATTCAAGAAACGATTGCTTTTCTCTTGGACCTTTTGGCTCATCCGGCAAAAATCTTAAAAATAATTACCAAAGAACTTAATGAAGTCAAAGAAAAATATGCCGACGAGAGAAAAACCAAAATCTTTAAGAAAAAGGTAGAAGAATTCTCCGAAGAAGATTTAATTCCCAACGAGGAAACGATTATTACCATTACCGGCACCGGTTATATCAAAAGGGTGCCCCGCAGCACCTATCGAACCCAAAGACGCGGCGGCAAAGGCGTCATGGGAATGAAAACCAAAGAAGAAGATGAAATTGCCCATTTGATAACCGCCAACACTCATGACTTTCTGCTTTTTTTCACCAACAAAGGCCGAGTTTTTAGGATTAGGGTCTGGGAATTGCCGGAAGCTTCCCGCCAGTCAAAAGGTCAGGCGGTGGTTAATTTAATCAATATCGAACAAGGAGAAATTGTGCAATCGGTTTTGACCGTCAGCAACCAACCTGCTCCCAACCAAAAATTCCTTTTTATGGTAACCAAAAAAGGGACCATCAAAAAGACCGAAATCGGAAGGTATAACAATGTCCGCCAGTCGGGCTTAATTGCCATTAAACTGGAAGCCGGCGACGAACTTTGCTGGGCCAAGGTTACTTCGGGAAATGACCACATTCTTTTGGTTTCTCACGAAGGAAAATCCATCCGGTTTAACGAGTCGGATGTCCGACCAACTGCTCGGGATACCATGGGCGTCATCGGCATCACTTTAATGAAAGATGATTTTGTCGTCGGCATGGAAGCCCTATCGGCCAGAGCCCCGCAATCCACCGATAAAAGGAGAAAAGTTTTTCGGGATATTTTAGTCGTCATGGAAAGGGGAGTAGGAAAAAGAACCGACTTTACCGAATTTCCTTTGCAAAAGAGGGGGGGCATGGGTGTTAAAGTGGCCGAGGTCACCCCCAAGACCGGCAAAGTAGTTTGCTCGCAATTTGTGGACGAGTCGGTTGAACAAATTGTTTTAACTTCCAAACAAGCGCAGATTATAAAGTTGCCTTTGAAAAATATTCCGCGGTTGGGGAGAGCCACCCAGGGAGTAATACTGATGCGTTTTGACAAAACGGCGGCCCAGGATTGTGTTTGCGCCGTCACCTATCTTAAAAAAGAAGAGGAAGAAGAAATGGTGGTCAAAGAATAATTTTTATTCTTTCTTTCCCTAACAATTTGACTTTAAGCCTCCTTTCTTTTAAGATATCGCCATGACCCCAGAATACTCGTCTTTTAAGCCTGAAAAAAATTATTTTATTCGCTTGCCTAAAAAAATCACTTTTCACTATTGGCCAATTCCCATGATTAATGTAATCCAACCCCGTTTCTATAAACAAGAAACCAAAGAAATTGAAGAGATTCCTCTTTCTCCGGGAATTGTTGCCCTTTTAATTCAGATAGGACTTAAGGGGTTAGTACAAAAATTTGTACAAGAAAAAGAGAGACAGATTAATTAATTTTATATATTATTTTTTTACTTCAGAAAGCGGGTGGAATTTGCGGTGGGTTTCTTCGGCAAATTTATCGGAAGCATGAACATAACGCGTTGTCGTGTCTAAAGATTCGTGTCCTAAAAGAATTTGTATCGCTACCGGACTGGCCCCTTTTTCCGCCAAGTAAGTGGCAAATCCGTGTCTTAACGAATGAGCACTTGTCGGGACATTAATTTTTAATTTTTCCCGATATTCTTTAATTTTCATCTGAATATAGTTGGTTGATAATCTTCTTTTATTTGAAGATACATTGGGACCGCTATAGGGAATAAAAAGCGGTTGTAGGGCATCCTCCCGACTTTCGAGGTAGCGTTCTAAGAAAGTTTGAGCTCGAGGAGTTAGATAAACAAATCGTTCCTTTTTGCCCTTGCCCATAATGAAAATTTTTCCGGTCCCATCAATATCCGCCCGGTTTAGTTTACACAGTTCCGAAATTCTCATACCGGTCGAAAATAAAACTTCCATCAGCGTCTGATTTCTTAACGCGATTAAGGGATTGTTTTCTAAATAAGCCGGCGACTCGATTAACCGAATTAAGTCGTCAAATTCTGCGACCCGAGCGTGTCTCTTTTCTGTTTTAATCATCTTGATAACTTCCGGTGGAATTGGACAGGGATAATCCATTTCAATCAAATATTTGAGATAACCCCTGAGCGAAGAAAGGCAACGGTTAAGTGAACCGCTGGCTAGATTTCCCTGGGCTTTTTCTCCTCCTGCCGTTTTTCGATCTTTTGAAGCCATATATGCTTTATAAAGTTCAATTGTCTTCTTTGAAATGCCGTTAAAATCACTAATTTTAGCTTCTTCGTTTAAGAACAATTGAAAAACTTTTAAATCCAGTTCATAGTTATAAATTGTCTCCGCAGAATAATTATTTACTTTAAGATGCAAAAGAAAATCATCAAGATGAGGTAACTCCATTTTTAATCCTTTCTCCACGCTTATTTAAAGATAATAACTTCTGATAAATATCTTCCTCCTCAAGAGAAAATGAAGTCTTGCCACGACTACCGCCACCGGTAATTATCACTCGCTCGCGTCTTAAATTTAAATATTCAATCACAAGGCTGCTTTGCTCTTTCTTAACCACAAAAAAAGGCTCAATCCCTTTTAGCAAACCTAAAAGGACTTCCCCTTTTGTCAGTTTATACTGAAAAGCAGGGGAGCAAAGGTGATTACGTGCTTTAAACTTGTAAACTTTACCATCACCCACGAGATTTTGAATATACTGGATTGAATTTTGGTTGGTGTTAGTAACAACAAGATAAGGATGATATAGGGGGCTTGCGGACTGAATTTTGTTTTCTTTTTTTCTTTGAAAGGTAATCCCAATAAAACCTTCACCGTCTATAAAACCAGCTAACCAGGCTTTTTGCGTAGGGGATAAAACATTCATTCTTCGGCTCCTTTTGGACTAAACATTTGAGGTATTATACTCAGTCGGTATGAGTATACTATCTAACGGGACTGCTTGTCAAGGACCGGCTAAAATGCCCCTAAACGGCTGTCGGGAACAGCAATGACCAAATATCTCACCCTTCTCTAAAGTATTTCCACTATTAATTATTATTTTTTACCCTGTATTCCAGGTTGTTTTGAAAAAATAAGCCTCCCCCGGAGACACTTGGATCAAGGCTGATTTGCCAGAAAAAAAACGGGTAGTTATCCACAATCGGGTACAGTTATTGCTATCAAACTATATCATTTAAACATAATTGCCGCCTCTTGACGCCTCAATTTGTTTTTTTACCATTCTTGGCAGATTCGGGTTTTCTTTGCCAATTCGTGAAAAGAAACTATAGGTTCGTGAAAAAGGCCAATAATTATGTATATAGGCTGTCTTATTATAGGTCTATTTGACTCACCCTCTCCCCTCGTCCCTCACAGGGTAAACCCCTTGAAGTTTATCCCCATTGGGTAAGGCCAAAAAGAACGAGAAGCACCACCAAGCCCACCGCCAAATACTCCAGCACTATCTTTTTAAAAAGCCGGTCATTTAATTTAGCCTGAACAATACCTAAAGAAACATAAATGAGCGTGGTTAAAAAAAGTGAACTCAAAGTAATGGCGGTCGGCCAAAGCGAATAAACCAGCGCAATCTCCCCCATTCCCAAAGAAAGAAAAAAAGAATATAAAAAAACCGAAAAACTAATTTTTTCTTCCAAATTCACTGACCAAATTCCCTGAAGAAAAAGAAAAAAAGAAATGATAAAAACCAAAAGGCCGTTATAATAAAACGGGAGACGGAAGGAAAAAACAGTATCATAAAGAAAAAAGGAAGCAACCAAAGTCAAAAGAAAACTGACAGCGGAAGCCGAACGAAAAAGTTGAATCGTTCTTATCGCCGCCACCGCAAAAATATTTTCGCTTAAAAAAAGAGCGTACATTCCCAAAAAATAAATAATAATGATGGGAATGGCTGAAAGCAAACTTCCGGGTAGGAGAAAATAAAAAAGACCGACTCCGGTGGTAAAAAGTAAGGGTAAAATCCAGGAAGTCAGCCAGATCGGACCGTGTAAGGATTCTTTCAACGACCAAAGAGTTAAAGGAATAGTTAAAAAAGAGAGAATAAAAATAGCCAGATATCGGGAAGGCATCACTCCTAATTGAATTAGAGTTAATCCGCCAGTCAATAAAATAGAACAAAAAATGAATTTGCGGCGTTTAGTCAGAAACATAAAACTATGTTTGCATAAACTTTTTGCACATCATCCATGGCCTCCAATTTTTCGATCAAAGAAAAAACTTGTTCGGCAATTTTTTTGTCAGTTACCGGTACGGTATTAATTGGTTTCATTGCCAATTCCACCGACTTAGGAACAAAACCCGCGTTGGCAAGCGCTTCTTTAGTTGCTTCCAAAGCGCTGGGATCAACGAAAATCACCAATTCCCCTTCTTTCCCGTCTTCCACTTCTTCGACACCAAGGTCGATAATTTTTAAAGTTGCTTCCTCTTTGTCGCCGGAAAAAGGAACCACGATTATCCCCACTTTTTTGAAATTAAAGGCAACTGCACCCGGAGAAGTAATGCTTCCCCCACTCCGGTCAAAAATATTTTTTATTTCCTGAACCGTTCTTTGCTTGTTATCAGTCGCCGTTTCCACCAAAATTCCCACTCCACCCGGACCGTAACCTTCATAGACCACTTCACTGATAACCATCCCTTCGCCCTTACCGGCCGCCCGGTCAATCGCCCGTTGAACGTTTTCTTTGGGCATATTGAGCGACCTGGCCTTTTCCATGGCTAATCTAAGCTTGAAGTTTTGTCCTGAATCCGTAACGCCGCCGGAATCACGCACCGCCACCATAATAGCGTTGGTAATCTTGGTAAATTCTTGACCGCGTTTTTGGTCAGTGACTTCTTTTTCCCGATGAATATTGGCCCATTTAGAATGTCCGCTCATGTGTCAGCCTTGATTTTACCACTTGTCTACCCCTCTTTTCCAGTAGTCTTCCCCCAAAATCACGGTTATATCCGCCCGCGAACCGTCCTTGTTAAAAATTACTCTACAAGGGAAAAACCTTTTTACCCAAAAAAGTGTATAACTTTCTTTAAACTCTACTTCTGATTTAATTTTACAATTTTCTTCCGGCTTTAAAGCGTCGGCGCTGCGAATCACTCTAACGCCCGACTTTTCCAAAAAATTTGCGGCTTCTTGCGCCAAGCCATTATGCAAAGTAGCATTGAGAACTTCCAAAGCCAGCGACTCTTCACTGATTTTGCTGTCGGCGATATTCTCCCGACCGGAATAATCATCAATCTCAAGAAGGCTTTTATTAAGGCTTAAAGCGCGCAAATAAAGCAGAAAAAGATCAATCTTTCCCAAATCTGTTTTCACCTTACCGGTTAAAGCTTGCCAAAATACATTTCGGAAAAGCTTTGACGGGTTTTTCCGGTAATAATCCGCCTCTTTGTTACCGTCATAAAAGTAACCGAAAATAGCGATGTTTAAATTCTTCCGAATCGTTTCGGAAACCAACAGTCCTCCTTTTTTTTCCAGCTCGCCTAAGCCGTATATCTTGCGCCATTCGTACTCTCCAAAACCTCTACCAACCTCCACTGTTTCTGCCGGTAGAAAATAAATCTGACCCAGTTTCCTTTCCGAGGAAAAAATTAAAAGTTCCCCTTTTCTGTCGATTAAAACGAAACTCGTCCGGGAAAACCGTCTGAGCGAAGTATTTTTAAAAGAAATCACCATTTTTATTACCCCAAAAACTAAAAGCAACAAAAAAACTAAAAATGCCCCAACAAAGATCGGCGACCCAAAAAAAATTTTTTTACGATTATTTTTTTTCATTTTCTTCGCGGTCATTTCTGATTTCCTTAATTTTCTTTTGAATTTCTTCCTTATTAAAACCGAATCGTTCAAATATTTGATGGGTCATCGACAGAGCCGTTTCAAACTCCGGTTGGACTATTTCGTCCGCCCCCAATTCTTTAAGTATTTGATAATCTTCTTCGATGTGCGACCGACAAATAATGGAAATCTCAGGATTAAGCGTTTTACAGTTTCCCAAAACAATTCTCTGAGTCACCGGATCCGGTATGGCGATAACGGCCAGTCTTGCTTTATCCACTTGGGCAAAATCAAGCACGTCAATGTCTGTCGGGTCGCCAAAAATGACTCTCTTTCCTTCCATCTTAAGTCTTCTGACAATGTGAGGATTATACTCAACCACCAAATAAGGAATTTTGGCTTTGTCCAAAAGACTGCCGATCCACTTCCCCACTCGGCCATATCCGAGAATGACGACATGGTTAGTAAAAGGCAATTCGTCCATCGGGGATTCTTGAATTTTTCGAGCACAATATTTTTCGTAAAGGAAAGGAAACCTTTTCAAAAATGGGCAACATTTTTTATAAAGTATGTCTGCCAAAGAAAAAAGCCACGGAGTCAGAACCATGGTTAACAAAGCAACCGAAATAACCAAAAGATAACTGTCCTCGTCCAAAAAGTGGCCGGAAAAGGCCACTGCCGCCAAGGTAAAAGAAAACTCCCCCGCTTGCGCCAGCCCCAAAGAAACCCGAAGAATTGTTTTGGCATGATAACCGAAATGACCCAAAATTAAAATTCCTAAAACAATTTTCAAAAGCAGGATTAAACCGGAAAGAACCAAAATAGTCAGCCAATTGGCAAGTAAAAACGAAGGCGCTAAACTGGAGCCCAAAGATACAAAAAAAATCACCAAAAAAACATCCCGCAAAGGACGAACTTCCGAAAAAATGGCTAAATTTTCATTGGTCTGACTCAATACCAATCCGGCCAAAAAAGCGCCCAAGGCCAGGGAAAAACCAAAGCTGGCGGTAAACATTGAGAACAAAAAAACTAAGGCAATCGAAAATAGTAACAAAAGTTCTCGGCTTTTTAATCCAGCCACAAAATCGCCCACCTTGGAGGCAATTTTCTGGGAAAAAATCAAAGCCAATTCCAAAACCACGACAATTTTGGACAAGGAAATAATTTTTACCTCAATCGGCGCTTCACCAAAAAAAAGGGTAAAAAGACAGAGAACTGGCAAAACCGCCAAATCCTGCATCATGACCGAGCCATACATAATATTTCCCTGAAGGCTTTCCGACAGCCCCTTTTCCTCAAGTAACTTAACCACAATGGCGGTGGAAGAAATAGAAAAAGCGGCGGCCATTATCAAGGAAGATTTAAGATTGAACTTAAAAACAAAATGCAAGAGTAAACTGCCTAAAAAAATAATCGCTAAAATCCAGAGGACGGAAGCCTGAATAATATTTGTTCTTAAACGCTCGCTTTTTTTGAAAGAAAATTCCAAACCTAAAGTAAACATCAAAAGTGCCGTGCCGATTTCCGCCAGAAAGTTTAGGCTGGTTTTACTCGCGCCCCAAAAGTTCATTAGAAATGAAACCACGATGCCGGAAAAAAGATAGCCCAAAATCGCCGGTTGTTTTAACTTCCTGGCCAGAACACCGCCCAAAAAAGCACTTAAAAGGATGAGCAGAAGATCACTTAAAATAAGGGAACCGGGCATATGGTTATGATAGCGTCTTTGTTTTTACGAAGTCAACGATAAACCAGGCGGCGCCAAAACAAATAGCCACATCAGCCATATTAAAGGTCGGAATAAGAGGTAATTTTAGAAAGTCCACTACTCCACCTCTGATAATTCGGTCTAATAAATTACTCATTCCCCCAACCAGCATTAGCCAAACACCAGTTTTACTTTTAAATCGCCACAAAAAAAATAAAAGAAAAGAAATAATTACTATCAAAATTGAATTTGACCAGAACGGTAAAAGACCCCAAGATACAGAATGATTGATTTGGCCAAAATCCATTTTCAAAGAAAAAAATTTCGTCAGCTGGTCGAAGAGAACAAGAATAAAAAACACTATTTTTTCTCTTTTTTCTTCATGCATTCAACACAAACCGTCGTTTCTGGAAAAATCATTAACCGGTCAGTATCAATCATCTTGCCGCATTTTTCGCAAACACCGTAATTGCCAATTTTAATCCGCGACAAAGCCTTGCGGATCTGGATAAGTTTCCGGTCAATTTCTCTTTTTAAGCCTTCCACCGTTGCATGACCAAATTGCTCCGAGGCGTCAGCGTCAGAGGAAGCGTTGTCTAAGATTCTTTTTGTATCCTTAAAGGGATCCTGTTCATCCAATTCTTTTTTTCTTTTGCTTAACTTACTTTCTTCTATGCGCAAAAAATTCTTAATCGGCTCCAGTAAGCTAGCCGGAAATAAAACTTTGTTTTTTCTTTTTTTATCCATGGTTACTTTCTTTTAAAAAAATTACGCCAATCTTCCTTGATATTCCTGCCCGAGCGGTGATATAAAGCTGCGCCTGAGGCCACCGCCATCAACAACCACCCGAAACGATATAAGTATAAGGTATCGTTTTTAAAAAAAGCAAGAAGGAAAAGGGCAAGTGAAGAGATTAGACTAAAAAAAGTAAAGAGAAAACCGATTTTTCCGCTCTTATACCAAGGAAAAGAACGATATTTATTCGCCACTAAAGAAGAAAGGGAAATCCCCAAAATTCCAGTGAAGGTGTAGCCCAAAGAAAACCATTCCTTATTTTTTAAGAAATAACCGAGTCCTCCTAAAAGAAGAAAGTAAAAAAGGGGTAAAACTAAAGCATCCAAAACTTCCCAAAGATTACCCTTCTCCCCGCTCGTCATCCATTTAACCGCCAAAATTACTCCCAGTATTATTCCAAAAAGAGAAAAATTATCGCCCAAATCCAAAGTGAAAAAATTGTTTAAAGAAAGCCCAAATTCGGAAAAATGAAAGAGAACAAAAACCAAACGGCCCAAAAGCAAACCTAAAAAAAATGAAAGCAGGGTTAGGTTAAAAATGACTGACTCTTTATAATCCTCACGCAGTTTTCGCCAAAGAGAAAAAGAAGAAATTATTCCTGCCAAAATAAGGCTCCAAAAGAGCGGAGTGATTTTAAAAAAACCGATGGTAAAAGAAAGACTGGGAATCATCTATTTTCCTCTTTGACTTTTATCATTTTAACACAATATACTTCTTTTATGCTTGAATCGCTGCACAGCCTCACCGGCGCGGTCATTGCTTACAAAATCGGCAATCCCGCCTTGGCTTTCCCGCTCGCTTTTCTTTCCCATTTTGCCTGCGATCTCCTCCCCCATTGGAATCCGGAAATCTATAAAGAAAAAAAGAAGTTAGGGCATTTACTGGCTAAAACTAATTTACAAATTATTATTGACTGTTTGCTTGGGCTTTTCTTTGGCCTCTTTATTGCTTTTAAAGCTCTGCCAAGCACCATCCATTTTCTAACAGTGATTGGCGGCTCTTTTTTTGCCATTCTGCCGGATTTGGCGGAAGCGCCTTTTTACTACTTAAATGTTAAGGCCAGCCCAATTTTAATATTAACAAAATTTCAAAGAAGTCATCAGTTTAAAACTTCTTTTTGGTTCGGCATCACTTTTCAAATAGTCTACGCTATCTTCCTTCTTTCCCTTGTTTGGTAATTGTAATCTTCAGGCCAAATTTGCTAAAATACTCCTTAGTTAAATCACCTTATGCCGAGGTGGCGGAATGGTAGACGCGCAGGTCTCAAAAACCTGTGTCCTCAAAGACATGAGAGTTCGAGTCTCTCCCCCGGCACAAGGTTTTGCCCTCATAATACCGAGATAAATAAAGTTCTAAGATGAAAACCGCTTTTCTTTATCAACCGCTTAAAAACAAGTCTGTTCTTTGTACCGCCTGCTATCATCGCTGTCAGATTTCTGAAGGAAAAACAGGCATTTGCGGAGTAAGACAGAACATCTCGGGAAAATTGGAATTGCTGGTTTTCGGCAAGGCAATTGCGGTTAATATTGATCCAATTGAGAAAAAACCTTTTTATCATTTTCTACCGGCAAGCAAAACTTTTTCCATCGGCACTTTCGGCTGTAATTTTCGCTGTCTTAATTGTCAAAATTACGATCTTTCGCAAATTTTAGGCTACAAAGGCAATACTCGTTATTATTCAAAAATTGCTTGGGGTAAAACACTTTCTCCAAAGCAGGCAGTCCAAGCAGCCCAAGAAAACGGTTGTGAATCCATCGCTTATACTTACAACGAACCAACAATATGGACTGAATATGCTCTCCTGATTATGAAGCGCGCCAAGAAAGAAAAGCTCTTCAATCTTTGGGTTTCCAACGGCTTTATGACCAAAGAAACACAGGAAACCATCCTTCCCTACTTAGACGCGATTAATATTGATATTAAATCTTTTTCCGACCAGTTTTACCGCGAAAATTGCGGCGCATTTCTGGCTCCGGTTCTGGAAAACTGCCGAAACTTTAAGAAAAAAGGTGTTCATCTGGAAATTACCACTTTAGTTATCCCGACTCTCTCCGACAATGAAACAATGCTTAAAAAATTGTCACAATTTATTAAACGAGAACTGGGCGCTGATATTCCGTGGCATGTCACGGCTTTCTCCGGAAAAATATCTTGGAAATTACAACATTTACCGGAAACCCCCGCCAAAGTACTGGAAAAAATTCGTCAAATCGGTCTTAATTCAGGACTTAAATATGTCTATGCCGGTAATATTTTGACGCCAGGCTTGGAAAATACTTATTGTCCAAAATGCTCTGCCACCGTGATCGAACGAATGGGCTATAATGTAGAAAATCATCTTAAAAAAGGTTTTTGTCCGAATTGTGGTTATCAAATCTTATTCCGATGATAAAAATTGCCGTTATTTCACCCCACGCCCCGATTCTTCTGCCAAAGGTTGGGTCAAATCAAGATCGCCATAAGTTGCAAAAGACGCTTAAGTCTTTAGAAAAACTGGGTGAAAAAATGCAAAAAGAAAAAGCTGAGGAAATTATTATCAGTTCACCTCACCAAGATTGGGGCTTTAATGTCCCCTTATTCTTTCTGGCTCAAAATTTTAAGGGTAAAATCACCACTTTTCTCACTGGCCCCCAGTCAGCCCAAGAACATTTTGTTATGGGACAAAAAATGGCGCAAAGTTTAGACACAAAGAGAGCCTACGCCCTAATTGCCTCCGGTGACTTGTCCCACGTACTTAAAGCAAATGGACCATACGGATATCATCCTGAAGGACCGAAGTTTGATCGGGAACTAATTAAACTCCTCGAAGAAAAAAAAGTCCCGGAAATTTTAGCGCTCGATGACAAATTTCCGGCAGCGGCCGACTGCGGACTACGTTCGTTCGCCTTCGTTTTTGGTCTTCTGAACAAAGAAAAGGTGACCATCAAACCCAAAATTTTATCTTATGAAGGGCCTTTCGGCGTTGGTTATTTGGTCGCCCAAATCGTTTAAGTTCAAAAGAATAATGGAAGACAAAGATAAAAAAATACTCAAAAACTTGGTGTTTGCAGCCATCAAATCAGAACTGGAAAATCAAAAATTGGAATATGATATGACCGAAATTTCCAGCGTTTTAAGACAGAGACGCAATGTCTTTGTTACTCTCAAAAAAGACGGCCGGCTACGTGGATGCATTGGTCATCTCGCCCCGGTACAGGCACTTTTTCAAGACGTGATTGAAAATGCCCGAGCGGCTGCTTTTTCCGACCCGCGGTTCCCGGCCTTGACCAAAAGTGAATTTGGTAAAATTACCATAGAAATTTCTATACTTAGCGTTGGTAAAAAACTTGAATATAAATCGGCGGCTTCGCTAATCGAATTTTTGGAAAAAAATAAACCCGGAGTAATTTTAAAATATGCCGGTCGGACAGCCACTTTTTTGCCCCAAGTTTGGGACGAGTTGTCAAAGCCGGAACAATTTCTCTCCCATCTTTGCCTTAAGGCCGGACTTGCTCCAGACGAGTGGAAGAAAAAAGTGACAATTGAAACTTACAGCGTGGAGAAAATATAGTTTTACCTCACCGAAAACATTTCTTTCGGCAATTCAAATTTTTTTATCACTTCGTCATTCTGCTTATTTCTTTTTAGAAAAATAATCTGCTCATCGTCAACATAAACCGGCGCCCAGGCAAAGTCTTTAATTCTGGTAATTAAGAAGGTTTGGCCCCAGGGAGTCAGATCATTACGGTGGAAAAAAATGGCGTTAAAGCGATATTTTTTATCAATTTCCTGCCATTTGCCGTTATTTTCCTGCATAGGAATATATACCTGTTCAAAAAAATCTTGAGGGTAAGCTTCCGGCCGGTTATCAACAAAAACTTTTTCCCGGGGAAACAAAAAATAAATCAGATAGCCGCCGTTGTCGTAATTGTTAAAAATCGGGCTAGCCAGATTATTTTTTTGGAAAAAGTTCGCCGCATTCTCATTCCCTTCTTTTAATCCAACTCCTAAAGAAATTTTCCCTTGCCAATAAATTGGATTTAATAAAAACATTCCGACAGTTAAAATAATGGTTAGAGAAGAAGTAATAAAAGACTGATAGTCCTCTCTCTCCCCCTTAAAGATTCCTTTAAAATTTTCTGCTATTACCGGTATTAAAAATAATCCAAATAAACTAAAGTTTCTAACAGCAGTCCAGCCAAGATAAGAAAAGAAAAAGCTGAAGATTAAATTGGTGATGGAGATTTTTTGTCTTTTTATTAAGACATAAACCCAACTTAAAATTAAAATTCCAAAGGCAATTTTAAAATATAAATTCTGAGGATAACGGACGATTTTATCCAAAAACAAAACGCTTTGATTCTCGAAAAGCCGATAACCGTAACCTTTAAAAATTTGCAGAGGGTAAAGAGCGCCTTTGATAAAAGCGGGATTAATTAGTGTTGCCAAAACCGCTGCCCCACCCGCCAGGAATAATTTTTTTATCTCTTTCAGACTTTTTTTGCTTTTTTCTGCAAAAAAAATAAATAGTTCCCTAACGCCAAAAACCCCAATCAGAAAAAGCCCTAAGAAAAAATAAATATGTAAATTAACCCACAGGATTTCCAAAACCGGTAATAACCATAGTTTTTTTCTTTTGAAAATTAATATCCATAAAAAAATTCCCGAAAGCAGATAAGAAAAAGCCTCAGGTCGGATTTCTGTCCGGCTGACCAATATCGGGATAATGATGACCGAAGTTAAAAGGGCCGTGTTAAAGTTTGAAATTTTCCGGGCAATCAGAAAAAAAATTAAAAAAGTGAATAAAGAAATTAAGGTAAAGAATGCCGAGAGTCCGGCAAACCCGAAAATTTTTTGAATTAAATAAAATAAAACTCCGCTTCCCCAATGATGATTGAGAAAAGGATAATTAGAATAAGTATAGGAATATAAATTTCTAGAAATTACCTCTGGGAAGGCGAGGCCTTTCGAAGCTAAATTATTCCAAATGATTTCTCCGTTTTTCAAGTGTCTGCCCAAATCCGCCGTGACCAAATCAATTCTCTGGGTGACCAAAACCGCATAAAGAGTGAGTAAAAAAAATATCAAAATAATTTGAAGCTTTTTAACCGTCATTCTCACTTCTCACTTTTTTGTCTTACCTCCATAGGATAAAAGGAAACACGGGAAGGAACAAAGCGCAGTTTTATCGCGCCGGTGGGACCGTTACGGTGTTTGGCAATTTCCAAAGTGACATTCTCCGGATTTTCTTCATCTTCTTTAAACAAAAACATCACTACATCAGCATCTTGTTCTAATCCTCCACTTTCTCTTAAATCAGCCAGTCTTGGTCTTTGCCCGCCCCTAATTTCTACCGCTCTTGACAGTTGAGAAACCGCAATAATGGGAATTTTTAATTCTCTCGCCAAATTTTTAATCCCCATGGAAATCTCGGAAACTTCCTGCACTCGATTCTCCAAATTCCGGCCCCGCACCAGCTGCAAATAATCGATGATTAAAAGTTGCAAGCCTTTTTCTACTTGCAGTCTTCTGGCTTTGGTTCTCATTTCCAAAACGGAAATTCCCGGCGTGTCGTCAACATACAAAGGCGCGTCCGCCAAAATACCCATGGCTTCGGAAAAACGGGTAAAATCTTCCTCTTCTAATTTCCCGGTCTTGAGTTTCCAGGCGTCAATTTCCGACTGTCTGGTTAAAAGACGGTCGGTCAACTCTTCCTTACTCATTTCCACTGAAAATATCCCCACCGGCATTTTATAATCCACCGCCACTGCCCGGGCAATATTTAAGCTCAAGGCAGTTTTACCCACTCCCGGTCTGGCCGCCAGGATAATCATATTGGAAGGCTGCAATCCGGCCAGCATATTATCTAAATCACGAAAACCGGTGGGAACTCCCCGCAGTCCTCCGGCCATTTTATGAAGTTCATCCAGTCGGTCAAAGCTTTCCGCCAGGGCATCTTTAATCGGCATAAAACTTTGTTTCAAATGTTTTTGCGAAAGGGAAAAAACTTCCATTTCTGTTTTGTCTATGGCTTGATCGGCGCTATTCCCTTCGTCAAAAGCCGTATCGGCAATCCTGCTGGCCGCAGAAATAAGCTGTCTTTTAATATAAAGGTCTTTAACAATTTGTCCGTATTTTTCCGCATTGGAGGCCGTGGGCACACTATTGGCCAACTCCACCAGAAAAGCCGAACCGCCGACTTTCGAAAGAGCCCGATTTTTTTTGAGTTTATCCCCAACCGTAACAATGTCAATCGGTGAGCGTTCTTCATAAAGATCCAAGACCGCCTTAAAAATTGCTCCGTGATTTTCGTTATAGAAATGCTCCGGCCGCAAAAATTCGGCCACGGCAATGATGGCATCTTTATCAATTAGAATTGCCCCAATAATTGAGGTTTCTGCCTCTTGAGAATGAGGAGGAACCTTACCTTCGGCCATTTAAGCTTTCCTTTCAAGAACGACTACTTTGGTTTCTTCGGGCAGTTTATCTTTCACCACGGAAAGCTTATCCAATTTTTCCGCTTTTTCCACTCCCATTTCATCTAAAAATTCTTCCAAACCGGAAAGTTCCGGTAAATTAGGCGCTTTAAAATGCATCGGTAAAACAATTGACGGCTCTATGTGATGAACAATTTCTACTGCTTCTTTCGGACCGAAAGTATAAGTTCCCCCGACCGGCACCATTAAAATGTCCGCCCCGATAATTTCTTCCATAATTTTCGGCGAAGGCATTTCTCCCAAATCTCCCAAGTGGCAAATCGAAAGTCCATCCGCTTCAATTAAAAAAATGGTATTGGCGATTTTTTCCGCTTCCGTTTTTCCTCCGTGTAAAGCAGGAAAACCAAAAAATGAAATTCCTTTTGCTTCATATTCTCCAGGCTGGCTAATAACCAATGGGTCACCCGTAATTCCCGCGACAAAATCATGGTCTTTGTGCGGATGGGAAACAGTAACCATATCTGCTTCGGCTTTGGGAAATTTAAAACCCACCATTTCCGGAGAAAAAGGATCTGTCACTACCGTCGCGGTTTTGGTTTTAATTTTAAAAGATGAATGACCAAGATAAGTAATGTCCATATTCGGATTTAATAATATCATCCACTACTCGCCTTGACAAGATGAGGATTTTTGCCTAAGATATGGTGCATGAAGAAAGAAGTCATTCTGGCAATTGTTATCGGTTTTGGCGTGGGATTAATGGCTACTTTCGGTATTTTTAACGCCCAAAAATCGCTTAATGAAGCCGGTAAAATTCAAACTCCGCAAGCATCAGAAGAGGAAAATAAACCCACGGCCGGTCCTATCGCTACCCAAACTCTCGCTCTTTCCGCCCCGGCGGACCAATCAATTATTAAAGAAGGTAAGGTGGCTGTTTCCGGAACTACTACTCCTCAATCCTGGGTTATTATTATGGGAGAAAAGGGAGAAAAAGTTTTACAAGCGGATTTAAAGGGAAATTTTGAAACGGAAATGTTACTCGTTTCCGGGGAAAACGAAATTGAGGTCCAGGCAATTTCCGAAATCGGAGAAAAAATAAGCAAAATCGTGACCGTTGTTTTTAGTACAGTAGAAATATGATAACCATAAATCAAATATCAAAGATCAAATATCAAAGATGCTTTTTGTTTTCTTTTTTGTTAATGTTCTTTCTGTTATCGACAACCAAAGTTATTGCGATTTCGACAACTCCATCACCTAAACCTACCAATACTACGGCTACTCCATCCGGTTCATTAACGCCCACTGTTAGTGTCGATGAAAACGTAAAAGTAATCCGTGATGCAATTAAAGAACAAGTCGACCAAATTAAAGCAAACATTGAGAAAAAAGCTTTTGTGGGAATAATCTCCCAAATTACTGATTCTACCATTACTTTAAACAACTTCCGCGGGAAGCAAAGAATCAGGATTACTGAGGATACGACCATTATTGCCGCCAACAAGAAGGAAATTAAAATCGGCGATTTGGCTCTGGACAATAAAGTGATTGCCATGGGAACGGTCGGTGATGACGAAATTCTGGCCGCCAAAAGAGTGATTGTCGTTTTGCCCCCCCCAACTCCGGTGGCCAAAAGAATTGTCACCTTTGGTAAAATTTTAACTATTGACACTAAAAATTCCCAAATTACACTTTCCCCCGTCAAAGAAGATAACGCTATCGCCAGCATTATTACTATCAATAAAGACACTTACTTCACTCTTCAATCAGATCTTAAGTCTTCGCCTAAGTTTAAGGATTTAAAAGAAGGACAAAAAGTTTTCGTGATTTATTTTGAGCCGGGCTTGGGAAAAGCCGCCATTGCCAAATCCGTCTTCATTTTGCCCTAATCCCCCCTCAAGCGAAAAAAGTATGTAAACCAGCCAAAAAGCTGGTTTTATTGTTAATATTTTTTTGAAATGATATCATGAAAATATGGCAGATTTAATTCAACCGGTTAAAGGCACACGTGATTTTTACCCGGAAGATTGGGCTTTTGAAATGTGGTTTTACGAAAAAGTAAAAGAAGTTTCTAAGTTGTTTGGTTTTGAGGAATACGAGGGTCCGACTCTGGAAACTTTGGCTTTATATGCCGCCAAATCAGGGGAAGAACTGGTAAAAAAACAGGCCTTTACTTTAACCGACAAATCAGGAAAAGTTTTAGCCTTAAGACCGGAAATAACCCCCACTCTGGCCCGGATGGTGGCCCAAAAAGCCGGCTCGCTCACTTTCCCGGTCAAATGGTTTACTTTCGGCCGCCGCTTCCGCTACGAGCAACCGCAAAAAGGCAGGGCCAGGGAATTTTTTCAGTGGGATTGTGATATTTTTGGGCAGGAAAATCTGGAAGCGGACGCGGAAGTCATCGCCATCGCCGCCACTTTATATCAAAAACTTGGACTGACTCCATCAGAGGTAAAAATTAAAATAAACGACCGCAGATTACTTCAGGAAAAAATTCTTTCTTTGGGAATTGCCGAAGAGAAAATTATTCCTGTTTTCCGACTGATAGATAAAAAAGGCAAAGTTGAAGAAGGGGTTTTTCTGGAAATGGCGGAAGAAATTGGCTTGATTCTTGACCAGCGGAATTCAATCATCCAAATACTTTCGGAAAAAAATGCCTATCTTAAATCACCTTGGTTGGTTAGGATTTTTGAACTGTTAAAAAAGTATGGTGTAGCGGATTTTGCCGAATATGACCCGGCCATTGTCCGCGGACTGGATTATTATACCCGAACGGTTTTTGAGGGTTGGGACATTAAGGGACAATTCAGATCAATTTGGGGCGGCGGCCGTTATGATAATTTAACCGCAGAAGTGGGAGGAAAAACTAGAATTCCCGGCGTGGGCTTTGCTATGGGAGATATGGTTATTGCCGAAATTCTTAAGGCCAATGGTAAGTTCCCGACACTCTTAGTCAATCCGGCCAAAGTTCTCGTCACTGTTTTTTCTCAAGAACTTTTGGAAAAATCAATCGCCGTGGCCCAAGAATTACGAACGGAAAAAATAAATTGCGACCTTTATTTAAACTCTGAAGATAAACTTGCCAAACAAATAAAATATGCCGACAATAAAAAAATTCCTTATGTTCTAATCATTGGCCCCGATGAAATCAAGAATAAGACTTTCACTCTCAAGAGCTTAAAAAATGGCGTCCAAAAGTCAGTTTTTGAGTCAGAGCTTTTCAAAATTCTGAGATTGAATTAACTCTAATTTTTTGGTACAATATTCTCATGAAGAATGACATTCATCCTAAGTGGTTTCCTAACGCCAAGGTTTCCTGTACCTGCGGCAATAGTTTTACGGTTGGTTCGACTAAAGAAGAAATTCGGGTAGATGTTTGCTCTGCTTGTCACCCATTTTTTACCGGACAGCAAAAATTTGTGGATTCTTTGGGCCGGGTGGAAAAGTTCCAAAAGAGAAAAGCGGCGGCAGTCACCAACTTAGTCAGTAAAAAGAAAAAGAAACTGCAGAAGAAAATTGAAGAAGCCAAGTTGGAAGACCAAAGGCCAAAGACTTTTAAAGAGATGCTCACTCGAAAATCCTAATTTTTAATTGCTCTAATTTCTAAATTCTTACATGAATTTAAATGTTGTCACTCTGGAAATTCGCCCCGGACCCGGTGGCGATGAAGCCAGACTTTGGGTGGCAGACTTGCTTCGGATGTATGCCAAATATGCCGCTTTCAAAAACTGGAAAGTCACTTACATTGACGAGGGCGTTATTAAAATTTCCGGACAAGGCGCGTTTGACACGCTAAAACACGAAGCCGGCGTTCACCGCGTTCAAAGAGTCCCGGAAACCGAAAAAAGAGGCCGGATTCACACTTCTACCGCTTCGGTCGCTGTTTTGGCAGAAATTCCTGAACAGGAAGTAAATTTAAGACAAGAAGATATTGAAATGCAATTTTACCGTTCTTCTTCCAAGGGTGGACAAAATGTCCAAAAAGTATCAACTGCTGTCAGATTAAAACATATTCCAACAGGCATTGTGGTCACCGCCCAATCGGAAAGATTTCAGGAGCAAAACCGGGCTAACGCTCTTTCTATCTTAAGGGCCAAGCTTTGGGACCTTGAGGAAGATAAAAGAATCAAAGCTTTGGGAGACCAAAGAGCCATTATCGGCCGAGCCATGCGCAACGAAAAAATCAGAACCTATAACTTTACCCAAGACCGTGTTACCGATCACCGAATCAATAAATCTTTTCACCAAATTGAAAATATCATGGAAGGCAAACTCGACAAATTGTTTGAAGAATTGAAACCCCTTAACTAGTTTCTTTAAGAACTACAGTTAAAGTTGCTTCCGAGCCATCCCGCCAAACAGTCACTTTAATTTCTTGTCCTACCTTTTTTTTGCTAACAACACTCGATAGAGGATTTTTGGTAGTAATTTTTTCATTGTCAATTTTAGTAATAATATCCCCAACCTTGATACCGCCGCTTTCTGCCGGCGAGCCGGAAACTACTTCTACCACCCCCGCTCCTTCAACCCAACCTTTGGTAATGGCTTCTTTGGCTTCAATATCCCGATATCTCAATCCTAAAAACGGCCGGGAAAACTGACCGGTCTTGTTAAAGTTATCAAGAGTTTCCTTGACCGTGTTTATTGGTAGAGTAAAGCCAATATTTTGCGCCCCGGAGGCAACAGCCACATTAACGCCAATTACCTGACCTAATGAATTTAAAAGCGGCCCACCGGAGTTCCCGGGATTAATGGCCGCATCTGTTTGAATCACGTTATCTAAATTTTCTACTCCCTGAAAAGGACTGCCGGCAGAAATTGTTCTTCCTAAACCAGAAATAACCCCAGTGGTCACCGTGTTTCTAAATTCGCCCAAGGCCGCGCCGATAGCGATGACAAACTGTCCCACTTTCAAATTTGAAGAGTCACCTAGTTCGACCGGTTTTAATCCGTCTTTAGAAGCATCTATTTTCAAAATTGCCAGGTCATTTACCGGATCTCGATAAATTTTTTGTACTTCATACAACTGGTTATCTTTAGTAAAAACGCGGTATTGGGCTGAGGTGTCAGACACAACGTGTTTATTAGTTACAATCAGGCCGTCTTTGGCAACCACAAACCCGCTGCCAATATCTTGCTCAATTTTTTGCTCCTTTGGTGTCTGTTTGGAAATATTAAAGAAGCCAAAGGGATCAAAAAAATCTTCAAAGGGATTAAAAACTTTTTCTGTCTTTTTAATTCCCACCGTCACCACCGAGGAACCGCATTTCTCAACTACCTCTGTCACCACCGATTCTTCGTTTAAGACTCTTCTTTGGACAATCGTTTCCTTTAACGGAGCTTTTTGGGGGAAAATCTTGTCTGCCAGCCTAAATCCAAAGGCACGTTCAAAAATATCCCCGCCGACTACCGCCGCCATCACTATTATCAAAAAAATGATGAGTTTCAATAATTTTTTTATCATCTTCTAAGGTCTATCTCATCAACAAATCGATTGCTTTTTGCATTTGTAAATCTTTAGTTTGGTCTTTTTCCTCCGGCTTGACTTCAAAGTCAGGTTTTATTCCTTCTTTGTCAATTGACTTTCCTGAAGGAGTCAACCAACGGGCCACAGTGACGTGCAAACCTGCTCCCCCTTCTAAATCTTGAGCTTCCTGAACCGTACCCTTACCAAAACTTTTTTCACCTACCAGTTTGGCTCTCTTGGCTTCCTGTAAAGCGCCGGCCACAATTTCCGAAGCGGAAGCCGAGCCGCCGTTAATAAGAACTATTAAAGGTTCGCGCAAAAGCTGTCCCTGGCGGTTAACGGAATAGGTCTCCTTACCGTCCGCTCCCCTATCCTGTAAAACCACTGGGCCGGAAGACAAAAACTCGCTACCGATAAAAACCGCCCCGTCCAAATACCCGCCCGGGTTATTTCTTAAATTTAAAATAACACCGCTAAAATTTGGTTTTTTTGCTTCCTCTGCCTTGATGGTTTTAACGGCTTCGGCCCACTCATCGTCAGTCCGGTCACCGAACCGGGAAAGAGTTAAAATTGCGACTTCTTTTCCTTCTTTTTCCACAAACTTAACATTAACGCTTTTGACCACAATGGTTTCTCTCTTTAAATTAACATCAAAAGGTTTGTTTAAGCCTTCTCTGCCGATAGTTAATGTTACCGAAGTTCCTTTAGCGCCGCGGATTAAATCTACCGCATCTTGAAGAGCCATCCCGGCCGTATCTTTGTTAACCTTTTGAGCAACATCAACAATTTTTAAAATCACATCCCCTGATTTTAACCCCGCCGCATCTGCCGGCGTTCCGGCCAGAGGAGCAATTACCGTCACCCTTTGATCTTTGTTGAAACCGATTTGAATTCCCACACCCTCAAAATCACCCCGCAGGTCCGCTTTAACCTCTTTATTGTCCGAGGGTGGTAAAAAAACCGTGTAGGGATCGCCCAATGACGCTACCATTCCGGAAATTGCCCCGTAAACCATTTTTTTGGGATCAAGATCTTTTCTCCCCAAATAGGACTGGGAAACTTTGTCCCAAACTTCCCAAAAAAGATCCATCTTCGCTGCCGGTTTAAGGGAAGAAAAATTCAGTTTAAGGTCATTGGAAATTGAAGAAGAATTCCTTTTGACAAAAATCTGTTTTTGCGAAGCAAAATAACCTAAAAACCCACCTAACAGAAGAATAATCAGTCCAATAAAAAAACTCCTAATCTGTTTTAAGGTTAGTTTCATGCTAAAGAAAATTTTACCTCACTTGAACCGTAAAAGGAAGAAGCCCTAAAAATCTCGCCCTTTTAATTCCTTGAGCCAACCGCCTTTGGTGCTTTGAGCAAATACCTGTCCGATCTTTGCCAATAATTTTTGCTCTTTCGGATAAATAATTTTTTAATATCTCTGGCTCTTTAAAATCCGGTTTAGTCTTACTTTTGCAAAACGGGCAATTTCTCGGGACAATTTTCAATCTTTTTATTATTTGTCGTCCTTTATACATCTTTTAATTTAAAACGGAATATCTCCGACTTGTAAATCAGTGCTTTCTTCTTTAGCGGCGGTTTTAGCGGTTTTGGTCCCTTTTTTAGTCGGTTCGGTTGGTACCGGAGATACGGCTTCTTCGGGAACCGGAGGCACTTCCGCCACTGGCTCGGCTGCTACCGGCTCACTGCCGGCGGCTGTCACCGCCCCTCCCGCCTGACGGCTGTCAAGAATAATCATTTCTTCAATCACCACTTCGGTAGACTGTCTTTGACTGCCATCCTGGGCCGTCCAAGTCCGGGTCTGCAGTCTGCCCTCAACATAGACTTTTCTGCCCTTAAACAAAAGCTGGGAGCAGAGCTCGGCCAATTTATTCCAGGCAACTACCCGATGAAATTCCGTTTCTTCTCTTTTTTCGCCGTTCTCCGTTGTCCAGGAACGATTGGTAGCCAAGCCTAAAGTACAAACCGCCGTTCCTTGAGGAGTATATCTTAACTCCGGATCCCTGGTTAAATTACCGATGAGCTGAACTTTATTAAGTGACCGTGAAGACATTTTAGGCCTCCTTTACAACCAATAAATATCTTAAAATCTTTTCTTCCAAAGACAATTTTTGCCGCAAAGAAACCACTCCTGCAGGAGGAATTTCTATGTTAAGAATATAAAAAACTCCGGACTTTTTCTTGGCAATTGAGTAACTTAAATCTTTCTTTCCCCACTCTTTGGTTGAAGAAACCTTACCCTCTAAATCCGTAATTATTTTTTTGATTTTGGCAAGCAGTTTTTCTTGTTCCTCAGTCTTTAATTCCGGATCCAAGATCACTACCAATTCGTATGTTTTAGTCATTAAAAAATTCCTATTCTTTTTTACTGGTTCTAATTTTACCTTTTGAGGAGAAAATTGTCAATTATTAAATATTAAACTTAAATTCAATGATATCGTTTTCCTGTACAACGTACTCTTGCCCCTCCAACCTCACCTTACCGTCCTCCGCCGCGCCCTTCCAACCTTTATATCGAACAAAATCCTCAAAGCCGACTACTTCGGCTTTAATAAACCCTTTCTCAAAATCAGTATGAATCACTCCCGCCGCCTCCGGGGCTTTGGCTCCTTTTTTTATCGTCCAGGCCCGGACTTCTTTTTCTCCGGCCGTCAAATAAGTTTGCAAACCCAAAACTTCATAACCTTTTTTAATGAGCTTGCTCAACCCGCTTTCCAAAAGACCAAGTTCTTTTAAATAATCGTATCTTTCACTTTCCGTAATATCGGAAAGCTCCATTTCTATTTTGGCGCAAATCGGAATTACTTCTCCCAAATCGTGCAATCCGAATTTTTCCACCAATTTCTCTTTCCCCGTCTCTATTTCTTTCTCGTCAATATTCAAAACAAAAATTGCCGGTTTGGCTGTTAGTAAAAACAGAGATTCGATAACCTTCCATTCGTCTTCCTCCCACTTTTCGTTTCTTATCTCCAGTCCACTTTCCAACCTCTCTCTTAACCTTAAAATTGTTTCCCATTTTTTCTTTTCTTCTTTTGTCGCCACCAAAAGGTTTGGCTCGCGTTGTTTTTCCAAAGTTTGCAAATCCGCTAAACAAAGTTCGGTTTTAACAATTTCAAAATCACTTTGGGGATTTATCGGTTCATTTCTCACTACATTTTGATCTTCAAATCCGCGCAAAACATGAACAATCGCCGCGCTTTCTCGAATATGCGACAGAAATTTATTGCCCAAGCCCTCACCTTTTGAAGCCCCGGCGACCAAACCGGCAATATCTTTAAATTCCACAATCGCGGGCACTATTTTTTCAGTATGCACAATTTCCGCCAAAATCTTTAATCGTCCATCAGGCACTTCAACTACTCCGACATTTGGCTCAATCGTGCAAAAAGGATACGGCGCCACATTGGCTATCTGCCTTGAAAGCAAGGCATTAAACAAAGTAGATTTCCCAGCGTTTGGAAGACCAACTATCCCTATACTTAATGACGACATTGACAAAAACTCCTTTTTCTGATAAAATTCGTTTATCACGATGAGAGGACTACCAAAGGGTTTCGTCCCTAGGGAATGCCTCTCTTTTTTATCTTCTTTCTTCTAATTTGTACCTAAATAAACCGATATTAACAATACTAAGACTGAATTTTCTCAATAATGAAGAATATTTTTTGTTAGGAACAATTATCTTTTTCAATTTCTCTTTATCAAACAAATATTCAATTAAACAATAAAAATCACCGTCACCTGATACAATAACCGCCTTGCTATAATTTGGAGATTCTATCATTGTGTGTAACACCAGCTCAGCGTCCACATTCCCTTTTATTTTTACTTCTTTTTTGTTGTTTTTTATTTTAACTTCTAAAACAGGCTTAAAAATTAAAATATACCCAGCTTTTTGCAGGGCCGTATAAAGCTTTTGGTTTTCAGGGATGAAGCCAATAAATAAAAATGCCTTTTCAACTCTATATTTTTCTGTTAAAAAAACCAAAAAACGATTAAAATCAAGTTTCCATCCTTGACTTTTTACACCCAAATTCAGGTTCTGACTATCTATAAAAGCGTATACTTTCCTTTTATCCATAGCTGAATTATATCAGAAGTAATTTTGGATCATCGTGCAAAAAGGATACGGCGCCACATTGGCTATCTGCCTTGAAAGCAAGGCATTAAATAAAGTAGATTTTCCAGCGTTAGGAAGCCCGACTATCCCGACTGAAAGCGACATATTAGTCAGATTATACCATCATAAATATCGAGACGCTTTTCAAAATCCCTTACCAAAGGTGTGAACGTATTACACCCTAAGGGTGTGAAATCATGCTCGTTTTATGACCTACATTTCTGTATAAACTCAATTAACTGGAATTTGCAATTATTTTAAATTGAGTTTGAACCCAACATAGTTATTATTAATATACTAATTAGAGTATGTTGGGTATAATTAACTACATATGACCGTTAATGACAATAAAAATAGGATGTTCGAGCTTTTCTTTGAAGACGAAGTTGAAGAGGTTTTTTCCGAAGAAATAGTTCCGGTGATAAAGAAATGGCTAAAAGAGAAAGTAATAAAAAATCTTCAAATTGAAGTCTTGAAATACAAAAGAGATGAACACGAATGTATTAATACGGGTATAACCGCCAGACTCGAAGAAAAGGCAAAAGAATACATTTGCCCAAGAATTCCTTCCTACATAAATTCAGACCATCTTACACTAATCGGTTTCATCGGCATTCTTCTTTGCGCCGCAGGGTTTATTCTCGGTTCAACCGAAAAATTATATCTGTTTCTGGTTATAATTGGTCTTTTTATAAATTGGTTTGGTGATTCCTTTGACGGTAGTCTCGCCAGGTTTAGAAAAAAGACCCGGCCAAATTATGGATATTACATTGACCACACCGTAGATTCCCTCTCGATTATTGTCGCCGGTATCGGGTTTGGCTATTCCAGTTATGTCCGGATAGACTTGGCCCTGATTATGGTGGCACTCTATTTAGCGCTAGAAACTCACGCGCTGATTGTAAAAACTATCGAAAACACCTTTAAACTTTCTTTTGGGTTGCTTGGCCCAACCGAATTTCGAATTATTATCAGTTTGCTGGTTATCTATATGTATTTTTCAAAGACTTTCACTTTTTTTGTTTGGGGACAGATGTTTTCTCAATATGACATCGCCATCACCATTCTTTCTCTAATTATGTTTATTACTTTCATCACCACAATGTTCAAAACAGGAATAGACCTTCATAAAAAAGACGTGTCGAGGTGGTAGGAGAAAGAGTTTATTTGTAAACTTCCACCGGGATTTTGGTACTTTGCCGAATCAACCGGCCGTAATAATCCAGCTCCTCCCCCGTCAAGGGAGTGACTGTTGGTTTGGCCGGCGGCCGAGACACACTGTAAAGCTGAATCGCTTTTATTTTTCCTCCGGACTTAAGGATTTCTTTTATTCTGTCGCTATAAGCTTCAACTTGGGCAATTGTCGGCGGAATTCCGGAAATGTTCATAAAACAGGTTTGGATTTTAATCGGCCAAGAACTGGCGGTACTGGCGATATTCTCCAATATCAAGGAAAACGGAATTTCTGTTTTAGTGATTCGGTCAAAAAATTCCTGCGTCCCGGCATCAAGTTTTGCCCATAATTCCCCGCCGCTGGAATACATTTCCGCTAAACCGCGTCTGACTTCGGGCCGATGTAACCCTGTCGCGTTGGAAATGACGACACTCTTGGTCTTACTCAAACCAAATTCTTTTTTGACTTCCTCAATTTTAGATATCACTTGATCGAAATCCGGCAGTAAAGTCGGCTCTCCGCCGCCGGAAAGAGTAATTGCTTTTAACGGCTCTTCATCGCTGAAAACATGGCCCACTAAAAACCCGAGCAAAACCAGCCTCAGTTGGGCAGTCGCTTCCTTTAGGTCAAAGGGCCGATTATTTTCCGGCCCCTGCCTGTCAATCTCACAGTAAATACACGAAAAATTACACTGCCTACCCGGGGAGGTATCGATGCCGAGTGATACCCCGCCTGCCCTCCGGGAAAAAACCGGATAAACCAGCTCATTTTCGCTTAGCTCGTAAAGGCTAGGCATTTTGGAGATTATACTTCAAGGTAAATAATTATCGCAACTTACTACGCTCTTTCAATGATTTTAGGTTTTACGATTTTATTGTCAGGCTTTGAAGTAAAAATCAAATTGTCCTTTACAAGAGGCGTGAAACTATACTCAGCGCCAAACTGATTTAACTCCATCAGTTTTTACCAACTTGTCATCAAAACTTGCTATCTTGTTACCTTCTCCATAAGCTACTACCAAGCAATCTGTAATGCTCATATTTTTTTCTTCGAATATTCTTACGGCATTTCTGATCTGAGGGTTGGCTTTAATATTAGAACGTGATAATAAATATTTAATAACCTCTAATAATTGAATCTTCGGTAATTTATAAAATTTTATAAGAGTAAAGACCAATTCTAGTAATACTGCGTCTATAAGCAATAATTCTTCATTGGATTCGAGCAGGTCCTTGGCTTTTTTAGCTTTAGTTTCATCATCCCGAGTAAAAAATCTGATTAAGGCACTCGTATCCAGGACTATCATAAGTTATTTGACATTCCTTCTTCTGTCGCTTTATTTATCGCTTTCTCCAGTTGTTTATCCGTCAATCTTTTTTTTGATTTTACGAAACCATACATTGCCTCAGTTGTAGAAGCTTTTTCAGCCACAATCTTCGGGCCAAAAACATCAAAAATCACTCTATCAAAAGGCTTAATATTTAATTTATTCCTAATTGGTGCAGGAATAACCACCTGTCCTTTAGATGTCACTGTAGATATCATTTGCATAGTAACACCTACTATATAATGTAATACCTTTATTGTCAAGTATTACTTTTTATTTTCTTCTAACCTTAGGGGTATTCTCTTTAGGGTAGTCTTTTTTGGGTAATCTCTCTTTGTCCTTCGATTGCGTTTACACTGAGTGTTTCGGTTATACTCACCATAAATTTTATCGAAGTGTTTACACTGAGTTTATCGAAGGGACGGGTACCCCTTAAAATGGACATGGAGTTGATATAAACTGAAGGTCTATGCAACCAATATCTAAAGATATAAAGGAACAAGTCCTTGCCCGCGTCCGTGAGGGAAAAGAGACGGT
>Ga0100396_1000106_pt1 | contig 39654 bp, 32 predicted proteins | sample CryGeymeta201520_FD_81551 | JGI IMG/M metagenome (GOLD analysis project Ga0100396, IMG submission 81551) | Groundwater microbial communities from Crystal Geyser aquifers in Utah, USA - Crystal Geyser metaG 2015-20 | ecosystem: Environmental > Aquatic > Deep subsurface > Groundwater | place: USA... | reverse complement strand
TGCGGAGCTACCGAGCGGTGAGCGAGGTGCAAGCGCTCTGTCCGGACACCACTCTGGTGAGCGTGGGGGATCGGGAAGCGGACCTGACCGATCCGCAAGTCGCGACCGTCGGACTCACCGAGGCGCAAGCTCGAATACAAGGCTTCGACGTGGCGGTCGCAAATCTTTCCCTCTCTTACGTGCCACGCGCCATTGCCGCTCGCGACACGCGTGGACTCATCAAACTTGTGGCCGACGATAAGACAGACCGGCTGCTCGGCGCGCACATCCTGGCCGCCGAAGGCGGAGAGGTCATTCAGACCGCGGCGCTCGCGGTTCAGTTCGGCCGCGACTACGGTTTCACGGTTGGCGGGTTGCGGGCGATGTTATTCCCCTACCTCGTGCAGGTGGAAGGTCTGAAACTGGCGGCACAGACTTTCAATAAGGACGTCGCGCAACTGTCGTGCTGCGCGGGGTAGTGCGCCTGGGACAATGGGTTGATCGCCACAACACCGCGCTGGCGACAGGGAGTAGTGGATCAATCTCAGCAATGCATTCCGCATACTATCGTTGACACAGCAAAGGAAAGAGGATAGTATTGCCGCCAATATAGATTGACTGGTCGGTTTATTATCCGCAATGTAAGCGATAGCCGCCCGCTTGCCGATCACAAAGAAGGATGTCATTAGGAGGAGCGTGAGCGCTTGCCCGGAACGAAGGAGGTGACGCTATGACAGCAAATGAGACTAAACCGGTGCGGACAGAAAAGGGACTGAGACGTAAGACAGAAATCATGGATACTGCCGCGCGACTCATTCACCAGCAAGGCTTCAACCGCACGAGTCTCGAAGAGGATCTCCACGCCGGTCTCATACGCCATCCGGAAGCGACCGGTGAGGAACATATCCTGCCGATACCGGCACTCCGCGAACGCACCCGGTTTGCGCACCAGCCAGTCCAGGACATGTCGATGCGGACTCACAGAGTCCGAACTGAATGGTGTGCGTGCCCCAACCGCTGAGTCGCGGGAATCCCTCCTGCAGGCGCTGAGCATACCAGACCTCCAGATGGTCCGCACAAACGCGCACCTGCACTTGCTCGCCGATCAGCCGGCCGTGCCCCGAGGAAACGTTCCCCTGTGCCGAAATCGTGCTGCCAGAGCTGACGTGTGAAGACAGGATTGTACACGCCTCCAGCCTCCGACGTAAACCGGTTGCGGAGCGGAGATCCCGACGGAGCGTTGGGGCGCCATTCGTCGCCCTTTTCCCCAGCTTGTGGAAAATTCCTGTAGTTTGTTGTGTTTTAGGTGGAAATCCCTTATAATCTACCCGTTTCTCAAACGGACGTTGCCCTGTGGAAAACCGCCTTTTGGAGGAAGTTGCTCGTGAACTAACCGGGAGAGGTTGGACTATCTCTACCGCGGAGTCCTGCACGGGTGGGGCAGTCGGGTACAGGCTGACTTCTCTGGCGGGAAGTTCCCACTATTACGTCGGAGGCGTAATTGCATATAGCAATGCCATTAAGACGGCACTGCTGGGAGTGCCTGAATCGCTGTTGGAGGCGCACGGAGCGGTGAGTGCGCCGTGCGCAACATCGATGGCGGAAGGCTGTCGGAAGCTGTTTGGAGCGGATATGGCGGTCTCTGTGACGGGTATTGCCGGTCCGGGAGGCGGCACGGTTCCGAAGCCAGTGGGACTTGTATACATTGGAGTCGCCCACGACGTAGTCGCCAGTGTGCGAGAATTTCGCTTCAACGGAGATCGTGAAAGAGTCCGGCGGTCTGCCGCGCACTCGGCGCTTAAGATGATTCTGAACTCACTGAATGGCGTATGAGAGCCTTCCTTGCGATTGAGTTGAGCGAGTCGGTGAAAGAGTCACTGGGTCGTTTGATTCGGCAACTGCAACGCACGGGCGCGGACATCCGGTGGGTGAAGACAGTCAATCTCCACCTGACGCTGGAGTTCTTTGGGGAGGTACCCCCAGGCACGGTGGAGCGCATCGATGAAGCAATGCGGACTGTGGCCGCCCGCGTGAGTTCTTTCACGGTGAGACTCGGTGAAACGGGAGCGTTTCCAAATGAACGCAGGCCTCGGGTGTTCTGGCTGGGCATTTCGGAAGGGCGCCAGAATGTGTGCGCTCTGCGGGAAACGATCCACGGCGTGCTGTCCGTGGCTGGAATTGCGGGAGACGACAAACCCTTCGAGCCGCACATCACCTTGGGACGGGTTTGTTCGAGCCGTGGTACGGAAGAGGCTCTTGCGGTACTGCACACTGTTCCGCAAGAGGAGTTTGGTGCGACCCGCGTGGAACGGGTGACTCTGTTCCGGAGCGATCTGCGCCCGGAGGGCGCTGTGCATACGCCTGTGCGTGAATTTGCTTGGCGGACTGGAAGAAAGTTCGCCCTCCATCAGACAGAAGAAGGGCAGGAACACGTGTGAGTCGAGAGAAAGCACTGGAATTTGCCGTTAGTCAGATTGAGAAGCAGTATGGCAAGGGAACCATCATGCGTCTCGGAGATGAGAGCGCCTTGACACCCGTTGCCGTATTCTCGACGGGTTCTCTGGCCTTGGACATTGCCTTGGGAGTCGGGGGCGTGCCGCGTGGCCGTGTTGTCGAAATATACGGTCAGGAAGGTTCGGGAAAGACCACCCTCGCTCTACACATATTGGCGGAGGCGCAGAAGGGCGGAGGTACTGCTGCCTTTATCGATGCCGAGCAGTCGCTCGATCCCGCGTACGCGAAGAACCTGGGCGTCGACATCGACAACCTGTATATTTCTCAGCCCGACACGGGAGAGCAGGCCTTGGAAATTACGGATACACTCGTGCGCAGCGGCGCGATCGATGCGATCGTCATCGACTCCGTAGCCGCGTTGGTACCCAAGGCCGAGATTGAGGGCGAGATGGGCGATTCGCACATGGGGCTTCAGGCACGGCTCATGTCTCAGGCAATGAGAAAGCTAGCCGGCTCTCTCAACAAGTCACGAACGTCCGCGATCTTCATCAACCAGATTCGCGAGAAGATCGGCGTGATGTTTGGCAATCCTGAGACGACCCCCGGCGGTCGCGCCCTCAAGTTTTGGTCGTCGGTTCGTATGCAGATCAGCCGCATTGAGACCTTGAAGTCCGGCAACGAAGCCATCGGCAATCGTGTGCGCGTGAAGGTTGTTAAGAACAAGGTCGCTGCCCCGCACCGACAGGCCGAGTTTGATATCATGTTCGGCGAAGGCATTTCTCGAAGCGGGGGACTGCTTGACGTGGGTGTCGAAATGAACATCATCAGCAAGTCGGGCGCATGGTTCAATTATGGAGACGAACGCCTGGGGCAGGGGAGAGAGAATGCCAAGCAGTTCCTGAATGAAAATCAGGATATTGCAGAGCAAATCAACGCCAGGATACGGGAAGCTTCCGGGCTTTCATTGATTGCGGCTGCGGATTCACCGGAAGAGACTGAGTCCGCCGATGGAGATGAGTGAAAAGCGTTATCACCGAAATCCGGAGACAGCGAAACGCGTTGAAGCGGTATTCGGTTTTCATCGACAGTGAGTATGCGTTTTCACTTGACGAGATGACCCTGGTCCGACTGAGGTTGACGGAGGGCCAGGCGATAGACGCTGAGGGAATACAGGAAATCGTCGTCGCCGACAATGAATCCAAAGCCTTTGACGCGGCGTTGCGATACCTGAAAGTACGTGACCGAAGCACAAGCGAGATAAGGAAGAGGCTCGGTGAGAAAGGTTACGACGAACAAGCTGTTACATACACTGTCAATCGGTTGGCGGAATTGGGGTATGTCGATGATACCCGCTTCGCCCAATCATGGATTCGTCGTGCCATGGGGCAACAACCCATGGGGCGGCGGAAGCTGGAAAGCGATCTCCTGCAGAAGGGGATCGACCGGAGTATTGTCGAAGAGATGGTGTCGTCAAGTCTCGATGACGCCGCGGAAAGAGAGTTGGCAATGGTTTTGGCCCGCCAAAAGACTCGGAACAGGGGAAGCGGCTTTGCAGATAATCCGGCAGAAAGGCGGAGGCTTGAGTTGCTTCTGCGGCGGAGGGGATTTGATTGGGAGATCGTCCAGTCGGTCATTCGCGAGGTATGTGAAGGAACCGAATGACAGCGTATCGATTGCATTGGCATATACAGCACTCGTACCGGACCTTTGAAAACTGAATAGTCGCGTTGGAGTAGCACATCATTCAGCTCACCGGCTGAACCTCTCTCTACACACCTGATCTTCGTTGCGGGGTCCTGGGCCCCGGAGCGTTTACATAAAGGGGGTGGACTGAGTTGACAGTCCCGGTGTTTATCACAGCAGTGGTTGGTGTAGCAGTTGTTGGCCTCGCCCTCGGATGGGCCTTGGCCCGGCTTGGGACAGCTCCGCTTATCCAGAGGGCGCGTGACGAGTTGGCAGAGGCTGAGGCGCTGAGCATGGAGGCGAAGCGGGAATCGGAGACCGCGCGGAAGGAAGCTACTTACGCCGCCAAAGAGGAAAGTCTTCGGCTTCGCACCGAGACTGAGAGGGAGAACAAAGCGGCTCGCGCTGAACTGCAGCGAGTGGAACGGAGACTGCGAAATAGAGAAGAGAACCTGGAGAGGAAGCAGTCTGTATTAGAGAAGGCAGAACGGGACCTGGCCGACGGGGAAGGGATTCTCGTCCAGAAGAGGGAGGAATTAGAGGGGCTCAAGAGCAAAGCGCGCCAGGAGCTGGAGAAAGTATCAGGAATCCAGACCCCTGAGGCGCGCGAGCTGATACTGCGAACTGTCGAAGAGGAAATGCAGCAGGAGTTGGCGATTCGTGTGCGGGAGATGGAGGAGAAAGCCCGCAAGGACTCCGAACGGCAGGCCCGGAAGATCGTTTCCCTGGCGATCCAACGATGCTGCGTTGACCAGGCCTCTGAATCAACTGTCTCCGTCGTTCCTCTGCAGGGCGATGAGATGAAGGGGAGGATCATCGGTCGAGAAGGACGCAATATCCGGATGTTTGAAGGGCTGACCGGTGTGGATCTCATTGTCGATGACACACCGGAGGCCGTTGTTCTCTCGTGTTTTGACCCGATTCGTCGCGAGGTGGCTCGCATCGCTCTGTCGAATTTGGTCAGCGACGGTAGGATCCATCCGGGAAGAATCGAGGACGTTGTCAACAAGGCGCGCTCCGAGGTTAAGTCCAGAATTCACACGGAGGGGGAACGCGCGTGCCTGGAGACAGGGCTCACGGGCGTGCCTCCGCCGCTGATTGAACTCCTTGGAAAGCTCTTCTTCCGAACAAGCTTTGGGCAGAACATGCTCGACCATTCCATTGAGGTTTCCCACCTTGCTGCCATGATCGCATCCGAGATTGGAGCGAATGCCAACATTGCTCGACGTGGTGGGTTGTTTCACGATATCGGGAAGGCCCTCGACCACGAGATGGAGGGAACCCATATTCAACTCGGCGTGGACCTGCTACGCCGTCATCGGGAGTCTGAGAATGTGATTCACTGCGTTGCAGCCCACCACGAGGACGTCCCCCTCGAGACGGTTGAGGCGGTCATTGTCTACGCGGCCGACTCCATCTCTTCCACCCGACCGGGGGCGCGACGCGAGAATTTGGAGACGTATGTCAAACGCCTCCAGGCGCTTGAGGAGATTGCGGACTCTTTTGAGGGCGTTGACAAATCATTTGCGATTCAGGCAGGTCGTGAAGTGCGGATCATTGTTCGCCCAGACGAGGTGGACGATATTATGTCCGTGAAGCTGGCGCGGGAGATTGCCGGCAAGATACAGGGCGATCTACAGTATCCGGGTGAAATCAAAGTGACGGTGATCCGGGAAACGCGCGCGACAGACTTCGCGCGTTGAGAAGATTCGACGCAGGCGGGAATGGAAGGTCTTTGCATTTGAAGGTTTTGTTTGTCGGCGACGTTGTGGGGCGGCCAGGCCGTAGGGCGGTAAAGCGATTTCTACCGGGACTCATCGACGAGTGCGAGATTGATTTTGTCGTTGCCAATGCCGAAAACGCTGCAGGAGGGTTCGGTCTCACCCCCGATATGTCGGATGAGTTGATGGATTACGGGATTGATTGCATCACGATGGGTAACCATGTCTGGGGCAAAAAGGAACTGATTGCGACTTTGGAGACGAATCCTGCTGTTTTGCGTCCCATCAACTACCCCGACGGAGTGCCGGGAAGGGGTGAGACCGTGCTGCCCTCAAAGTCGGGGACGCCCGTGGGAGTCATTAGTGTCTGCGGCACGACGTTTATGGATCGCCTCTGTTGTCCATTCAAGACCGCGTCGGCAGCAGTGGACAGGTTGCGCAAGCAGGCTGTCATTATTCTGGTGGACATGCACGCGGAGGCTACCTCGGAAAAGGTGGCTCTGGGGAAATACCTGGATGGGAAAGTGAGCGCCGTCATCGGCACACACACACACGTGCAGACCGCTGACGAACAAATTCTGTCTGCCGGGACAGCGTACCTGACGGATTGTGGAATGACCGGGCCGGTGGATTCCGTGCTGGGGATGAAGTCGTCGCTGGTCATGAAGCGCTTCCTGACGCGGATGCCCGCGAAGTTTGAGGTGGCTTCCGGCCCCGCGGCACTGTCGGCAGTGGTCATCGACATTGACAGCGCCATGGGGAAAGCCAGCTCGATCGAGCGGATTACGAGGAGAGAGACCGAGGAGCAGTTGATATCACCATAGAACGCTTACCGTCATGCCTTCATAACCAAGGGATGCCGCCATATCTGATGCAGTAAAGGAAGACCATGCGAACATGGAAGGATAAGTACAACATGGACACACTACGAGTCTCATCCTCATCGAAGCCGAACTCCGTTGCCGGGGCTATCGCAGGGGTAATTCGAGAACGCGGAACGGTTGAGCTCCAGACCATTGGGGCTGGAGCGCTCAATCAGGCCATCAAGGCGGTCGCGATTTCTCGTGGGTTCCTTGCCCCCTCCGGGATCGATATTGTGTGCGTCCCGTCGTTTTCCGACATCAGCATTGAGGGTGCCGAACGAACTGCGATCAAGCTACTCGTTCAGCCACGTTAGGATCCCAAAAATGCTGAGTGTCTCGCGTTCGCTGCTTCCGCGCCGTCTGTTTTTCTACTGGAGCGCCTGTCGCCTCTCATGCGCTTGCCCTCACTTCCTCTGGCGCCTCATCCTCTGGGCGGCCCTTCTCTTCAGTATTGCTTCACCTGCCTCTGCGCTCAAGCTGCGATACAGCATGAAGCGTGGAGATGTTACGCGGATCAAGACCGGCATCGCCGCTGCTGCGATCATGCAGCTCCCAATGATGGAAGATCCCATGCGGATGCAGGTCCGCGGACTTGCCTTTGTCCGGCAGGAAGTCAAAGATGTTTCGACCGAAGGCGTGATGGAGGTCTGGAGCGAGGTGACGTCCGGTGTCATGAATTTTCTCGTTGACGGAGATCAGGAGAAAGTGCGTCTTCCGCGCGAAGTGACCGTGGTGCGCATCACGCCGCGTGGGAAGGTGGTGAGCTTCAGCAAGGAGACCGGAGAGGAAACCAATGACGAGACGGAAATGCTGAAGGGCACACTGGGACTTGACTCCGAGCAGATGCTGGGCGAAATCCCCGGGCTGATCTTTCCGGAAGGAAACGTGGAAGTTGGGAGCAAGTGGGAGGAGGCGTACTCCGTCGAGATAGGAAATGGGAAGGGCCTCAATATCCATTGCTCGGCTCTTCTCACGGAGATGGTGGAACTGCTTGGGTACCAGTGCGCAAAAATTCGCACCGTTGTGTCGGTGCCCATTGACGGGGGCGCCTTCGGCGGGGATGAGCTTCCAATGAGTGGCATGGAGCTTGATGCACGTGGCTACGCGAAGGGAGACCTCACCTATTACTTCGCTCACGAAGAGGGATTTGTCGTGTGTACCGTGGGGTCCATTTCAGTTTTCAATCACGCAACCCTAAGATTGCCGACCGAGGCCGAGGAGCTGGGCATTGGTGGACACGATATGAACGCAACAACGCGGATGAAGATGAACATGAAGTCTCATGTGCAGAAACAGTCTCGAGAGGGCGGATAGAATGAGCAAGCGCAAGAGGCTTTTATTGCTGTGTGCGATGTTGTGTTCAGGCGTTCCGCGTGCGGTATCCATCGTCGAGGCTCAGTCCGGTCTGTTCGACGCAGACACGATGTTGGACGTGTCACAGGTACGAGCGGGAATGAAGGGCTACGGCAAGTCTGTCTTTCAGGGCACCACGGTTGAGTCCTTCGGGATTACCGTCCTGGGCGTGCTGAAACGTATGGACGCGGGTGGAGATGCCATTCTAATCCGAGTGGACGACGGGCCCGTTGTCAGCAACGGTTACGGCATCATCTCCGGTATGAGTGGCAGTCCCATCTACGTTGATGACAAACTGATTGGCGCTCTCGCCTTCGGGTGGTCCTTCAGCAAGGAGCCAATCGCCGGTGTTACGCCCATACGCCAGATGCTCAATGCCTTTTCTCCGGGAGGAGAATCGCGGGTTGCATCGACCGGAAACCGCATGACCTTCTACGCTCAGGATGGGTTGGTTCATTGCGCTGGAAAATGGGTGAGCACGCTGGAGGTGCGCCAACGCATCCAGACCGGGGAAGTGTTCGCGGGTGAGGACACGCTCGTCATGCAGCCGGTTTCCACTCCGTTGATGGCTGGCGGAATGAGTCCCTCCGGGATCCGCCGCCTGAAGTCTGCACTCGAGCCTTTCAATGTTGTTCCGGTTGCCGCTCCCGGTGGGAAGGGACCGGAGGTGAACGCCCCGCTTGAGCCTGGCTCGGCAGTGGGGGTTCAACTTATGACCGGCGATATGGACCTCACGGCCATTGGCACGGTAACCGCCCTCACACCTGGGGGAGTACTCGCCTTTGGGCATTCCTTCCTCGGGATGGGAAGTCTGGAAGCCCCGATGACCACGGCATACATCCACGGGGTTGTTTCGCGTTCAGAGTCCTCCTTCAAGTTGGGTTCAGCCAGTCAGCCTGTTGGGACGGTCACCGAAGACAGAACATGGTGTATTGGTGGCACGTTCGGGAAACGCCCCGACCTGCTTGAGGCTCTCTACCAAATCACAGATAAGGACCGTGGCGTGGCTCGGCGACTCGGTTTTCAGGTGATTCGGGAGAAGTTCTTTGCGCCGGTCCTGCTGCTGATGGCCGTTGAGGAGTCGCTCAACAATGTCCTTTCTCCCGTGCGAGAGGGGACCACCGAAACTCGCGTGCGAGTGAAACCCGAGGGGCTTCCTGAGATCGTGAAGGAGAATGTCTTTGCGAGCGGACCGGGGGATGCTTCCTTCTCCTTCGGGCCAAGTGGACCCCAGAGCGTGTTGATGGAAGCCCTCGACTTGTTGACTTACAACCGTTTCCGTCGTGTGTCCGTCGAGCGTGTTGAGCTGGAGGCGTCCTTTACTACTCATCGGGAGGACGCCGTCATTGAGAAGGCTTTCCCGGAACGAACGCGCGTCAAACCCGGCGACGAAATTGACGTAACGTTACATCTAAGGCCGTACGAGAAACCAACGGCTGTGCGGAAGCTCAAACTGCGGGTTCCACCGGACCTCCACGCTGGCGTGCTCCGGGTTGTGATCACCGGGGGTGAACTGGCGGAGCGCCTGCGGATGATGCTGGGTATGCGTCCTTTCCTGACAGACTCTCTGGAGCAGGAGATACAGCTATTTCAGGAAGAGATCAGAAACGATCGGATCGTGGTTTTGACCATCCTGCCAGACGTGGGACTGGAAATGCGAGGATGCCAGTTGTCCGAGCTGCCTCTCCCGTATCTGGAGGTGCTTCGCGGAGCGCCGCGGGGCGCGATTCGCGTCATTCGGGATGGAGCCATCGCAGAGTACCCGGAGAGCGCCGTGATACACGGGTTGACATACCTGACACTCGTGGTGGAGCCGGAGGAAACGGAGAAGTCTGGAACATTTGCTCCCTTTGGTGGAGACATGTCGTTTGACGAGGGGACCGCCGAGGACATTCTCGAAGCGGGTCGAATGGGGCTGTACTCCCAGGTAGATTCATCATCCCCAAGCCCTTTACGTCGCTGGTTTGGCGGAGACCGCCCATTGGAACCCGAACTCCGGCTGGCGGTGCAGCAACTGGTTTCGCAGCGGACCTCTGCCGAAGAGGCAGCGAAGAAGGAAACGCTTGACCTCGAATCTGCACCCGCGATGCCTTTGTGGGAGGATGTCGAGAAGATCGAGCCTAACGGCGACGACGTGCTGGACGGAGATGGGATTTCGTCTCCTGCTTCGCGGAAGGGCAAGTCCCTCGCCCGGCCTCCTACAGTTTGGGAAGAGTCGACAACTAAGGATTTCATCAGGGGCAAAGTAGATCGCACGGCGATGCGCAGTGACGGCAGAATTGTGCTTTCATCTCCTACGTCGACCCTGTTTGCCGATGCTGAGCTCTACCCGATGTGTCAAACGATCGATGCGGCTGGTAATGTGATCGTGGGCACCTGGCTGGTGCCTGAGGTTGTCCGGATAGACCCCGCCGGCAAGGCTTCTGTGCTGCTGTCCCCCGGAACAGGAGCTGCTGTGACGGCTGTGGCGCGGGTGGGGGATGCTATCCTGGCAGGGGAGTCTCCGTCAGGTATTCTCCATCGGCTGAAAGGCGATGGAAGCAGCGAGGCAGTCTGCAAACTCCCCAACTCAATGATCTGGTCCATTGCTGATGCAGGGGATTCCGGCGTACTGGTAGGGACGGGAAGCTCTGCGGAGGTTTATCTCGTTAGCCGTGATGGGAAATGGCGATCACTCGCCCAACTTCCGGATCGTCACGCGCTGTCTATTGTGAAAGGCCCCGACGGCGTCTTCTACTGTCTCACCCACCCGCGCGGCCGAGTTTACCGACTGAAGTTGACCGGAGAAGTTGAGTCGGTGTTTGAGCCATCGAAGCTCGGCGCGTTGAGCATCACTACCGACTCAGAAGGCAACCTGTTTGTCGGCACAACTCCACGGGGTTATGTTTACAGAGTGGACGCGAAGGGCCACGTGAAGGAACTGTTCAAGTCCAGAGAAAAGCATGTTTTCGGATTGGTCGTTGCGGACGGATATGTCTACGCGGGGACCGGGCCACGAGGGAATGTATACAAGATCGGACCTGACGGTGTGGCGACCACGGTGTACTCGGGGAAGAACCGCGTTGTCACCTCACTGCAACGCGACAACAACAACGCCGTTGTTGCCACCAAGGCGAACGCGAATGAGGTGCTCCGCATCCAACAAAAAGCGGAGACGTGGGGAAGCTTCACCTCGCAGGTGCACGAGGCTGCTGCTCTGTCAAAGTGGGGCCGCATCGGTTGGGCGGCTGATGTCCCCACGGGAGCCTCGGTGACTGCGCAGACGCGCTCGGGAAATACCGCTTTCCCGGACCAAGGATGGAGTGATTGGTCGAAGCCGTCCGGGGAAAGTCGCGGTGATACAGTGCAAAGCCCTCCCGGCAGATACGTGCAGTATCGCTTGAACCTCTTCCCGGGGGAAGGTGGTGCATCCCCGAGTGTCAGTCGTGTTGAGCTTATCTATATGACCGCAAACCGGGAACCAGAGCTGGAGATCAAATCCCCCCGGTTGGAGGAACATCTCGCGTCTACGGCTTTCATACGTTGGTCTGCCAAGGATCCGGACAAAGACAAACTGCGGTACTCGGTCTACTATTCGTCCGACGAGGGCCGCACGTGGACGGACATCAAGGATGAGAAGTCGAAGGAAAATACGGATAACGACGCGACAACCATAGACCTGCCGGGCGACAAAGAGATGGACGCGACCGACCCGGACGCCAATGGGGACGACACTCCTGAGGCGCACCCGGGCGTCCCCCTGGGAAATGTGAAAGAGGGCGTCAGCGAGGCCAAAGCAGACGAAGCGCTCGAAGGTGGACGCCCTGACGACGAGCCGGATAGTGACAATGGTGAGACAGACATCGAGACATCCTTTAGTTCCGGCGGGAACGGGCAGACCCGGAAGTGGGACACCTCGGAAGTGCCAGACGGTGCGTACCTGATCAAGGTCGTTGCGACCGATGAGATCTCGAACCCGACGGATGCGCGAGCCGCCGAAAAGGTCTCAGGCCCCGTGGTCGTCGATAATACGCCCCCGCAGGTTGAGATGCCTCCGCCTTTCGAGAGTGCGCCAACCGCCGCTGTGTCTGTCAGGTGTGAGGACAACCGATCCCGGGTCACCGGTGTGGAGTACCGCATTGATGAGGGCGACTGGGTTGCGGCTGCAGCAGCAGACGGGGTTTTCGACGCTACCGCTGAGGAGGCACTGATTAAGTCCGAGCATGTGATTCCAGGGAAGCACTCGCTGCAGGTGCGTTGCCGTGATCTCGCGGGCAATGAGTCCGTGTGCAGTGTGTCCTATAGCTTCGGTGAACCTGCGGGAGAAGGGAAAGCGCAGGACAATAGCGAGGCCGAGCCTACCGCAACCGCCAAGCCATCCCGCCAGGGCGAGAAGGGCGTCGGGAAACGAGAGAAGCCCAATCGCGGTCGCAAGGGTGGGAGTGGGAACCATACTCGTTAGGGCCGAGAAACCGCCATGCAGTTCGCAATCGGGGCGGTTCCGGCATTACGCGTCCGTAGCTGAACAGCAGCCAGCGCCCTTCGCAAACGTGATTCACTGTGCGGTCAGGGATCTCCGTTGGCCTGCATCTTTTCCAGCTCCCACTTCTTGGTCTTGAGCTCGGCATGGATGTCGGCAATCTGCTGACACAGTTTTTGCACCTTTTCGTCGTCGAAGGCTCTGACCGCCTGTGCCAGATGAAGCTCGTAGCACCGGTATCCCAAATCGGAGTATCGGTCGCTCAGCTTACTGTCCAACGTAGTGATCGAGAGCTTAAGTTGTGCAAACTGCTTTGCCTTCTCTCCGACTTCGGTAGCCTTCGCCATCCCTTGTTTCATCTTGTCCATCAAGCTCATCAGTAATCCCTCCAGAAAACTCCGGCGCATCAACAAAGAAATGAGCCGTGACGGTATGCCGACAATGTGTCGGCAGTTTCCTTTCCGTATGCTTGTCTGATGGTTGCGGTGCGCATTGTAAGCAGCTCTTCCTTCCCGTTCCCCTCCATCAAGAACAGCGACCTGCAGAACGCATTGTCGATCAGTTGTCGACCGACATCCGTGGGGATGTCCAGGCGACGCAGCAACCAGCTCAATCTCGCGGCGTAACAATCGGCCCGTCCAGCCGCGTCGTAACTGGACGTGGGTTGTTCGTTGAAGGTCAGACGCGGCACTTGCCCCACGATACCTCCACTAACCAGCGTCTCCACCAGTGGGAGCACTTCAGAACTCCAGCGAGAGGCGTCGCAATCCGGCTGCTCATCGGCCGCTCTGGCGAACCCATCAATGAGATGCACACAGGATTGGCGCCCGTACAGTTTGTAGCCGCTTTCACAATCGGGAATCTGTCCGTAGGCTGCGAAGTACTGCGTGTTCAGCGTCTTCCCCTTGATGGCGAGATGATGGAGGCACGCGTTCCAGATGATTGAGTTGACGATCTCCTCGTATTGTCCCCGGATGAAACCCAAAGGGCGGTGGGCATCCATGCGACCCCCGATCACGATCCATTTGTCCGTCTCCTGCTCAGACGCAATCTGGTCGCCAAGGCGCACCAGGTTGGGTCCGTCGTTGATAACGTGATCGCCGTCCGCGTCCCGAACCATCACCATGTCAATGTTGGTGTCTTCCAGTAGTTGCTCGACTCCCGTGACAACAGCGCCACCTTTTCCCATGTTCTTCGGCAGGTGCAACACTCGGAAAGATCCGCCAGGCGATGTCTCCTCTTCCTTCTGCAGGTCGTCGGCTACGGAGTCGGCGAGCTGTGGTCCATCGATCACCAGAATGAGGCGTTCCGGCTGGACAAAACTCTCGAAGTCGCTGACCGTAATCTTGAGTAGTTGTCGAATGTCAACCGCTGAGGTCGATGGGGAGAACCACACCGGGACCACCATTCCCAGGCGTTTCCTGGTCGCAGAGACCGATAGATAGTGAGATAGCATCTGCATGGGTTTCAGGCCTGATGATCACGAAATATCGAATTCATATATGCACATGGCATGTTTCGGGATTGCGAGCGTCGCATCCGAGGACACCTTGCGGAGCATCCGCTTTCGGAGCGATACGGCCTCCCTGTTATATCCGTTGGTGACCTCCGGAGATTCTCCGGTAATGGTCGCTAACGTCGCTTCCGTCCCGACCTTCAGACCGGTTAAGGACAGTTTTAGCTTTTCGGACTTATCCTTGTTGAAGTTCACAACAGAAATATACAGCTTGTGGCGCGCCGCCGACAGCGTCGTGCAAACATCCAGGTACGGAGTACTGCCCGACAAGGTGTGCGGAGACGGAAAGGTATCGCACTCCAGATGAGTCTGAAGAGCTATCTCCCCACGCATCATGGCGGCCGCCAGAAGAGGATAGTAAATCGTTTGACGGAACATGCCGTCTGATGAAGTAAGGATGGGGGCAATGACATTGACGAGTTGTGCCAGGCACCCGATACCAACGGCGTAGCAGTTGCGCTGCATCATGTTCAGAAACGCTCCTACCGCCAACGCGTCGGTCAGGTCGTACACCTCCTCCAGCAGGGGAGGAGCGATTGGAAAACTGCCGTCACTTGCGCGGCCTCTTTCGCGATACCAGACATTCCATTCGTCCACTGCGATCCGGATTGGATGACGCAACTTGAGCGTTCGTCTGGCAGCCTGTATTAACTGCCAGAGAACCCGGATGTACTCCTCCACACAGCCTACCTGAGCGCAGAGCGAATAATGGCTGTCCTGCTGAGGAACGGGGCGCATGTAAAAGTGCGCGGCGATGTAGTCGAGGCGCTCTCCGCAAGTCTTCAGCAGCTTCCAGTCCCAGTCGACATTCATAGCGCCGCAGCCAACGAGCTTGATTGTCGGGTCGGTCCACTTCATCACTTTCGCAAATTCGAAAGCCGTCTTGGCGTAATCCGCGGCGTCTTTATGCCCAATCTGCCACGATCCGTACAATTCATTCCCCAGCCCCCAGTGGCGAACGCGGTGGGGGTGTTCGTATCCGTGTTTGCGGCGCAGATTTGCGAACGGCGTGTCCTGCGTGCCGTTACAGTACTCAACCCAACCTGCAGCTTCGTCGACGCTGCCAGTGCCGAGGTTCGCACAGATGTATGGTTCGCTGCCAGTTGCCCGACAGAACTCGATGAATTCGTTAGTGCCAAATTGGTTCGTTTCCAGCGAGTGCCAGGCCAAGTCCTGTCGGTTCGGTCGGTCGTTCCGGGGACCGACTCCATCCATCCAGTGGTACCCGCTGACAAAATTTCCGCCCGGATAGCGCAGGATTGGTATCTGCAAGAGCTGCACGGCTGCGAGCGCGTCCTTCCGAAAACCTCGAGTATCAGAAAGCCGGGATTCGGGGTCAAAGATGCCAGTGTAGATGCACCGTCCGAGATGCTCAACGAAGTTCCCAAAAATGTTTGGGTCAATAGCGCCGACGCGACGGTCGATGTCGATGTTGAGTTGGGCCATTCCGTATCGTCTTCCTTTGTCATTCCCTGATGCGCGTGCGTTTGCACGCGGACATATCGAAGATGGAAGCAATCTTGTCCAGCGGCTGCACTGCCCTGTAACGGACCGTCTGTACGGCTGTCGCGTCCGTCAGCGCCACTCCTGTGACGCGAATCTCACCGACGATGCTGGTAGTGTGTTGCTGAAGCTCCTTGTCGAACTCGCGCCGCGTCACCACAAAACGCGTTCCCTTGCGGACCCCGCTCTGACTGCCGATATCGAGGATGATCTCGTTGAAGCCGGTGATGGCTAGTATCTTCCCCGATATGCGCGTGCGTTGCTCCATTTCCCGAGCCGCTTCCCAAACTGCAGAATGTAAGGCCCGCATCTGTACTGCAAGCGGAGCAGCTTCAGCGGCGACGGCTTCCGCTTCAACTTTGGCGCCGTTCACGGGAAGAGACAGTGACGCGTCGATCATCTCGATCTGTACCTCAACCCGTGCGCGGCGGCCGTCTGCCCACACTTTGGCGTAAGTCATTTGACCCGTAATGAAGTGAGTCGCCTCCAGCGCCTTCGTCAACTGCACCATGGTATCCGGCGTGATGGGGGGCGTGATATTGCGTACGGCGACCTCCTTCAGTAGTTGAGACCGCGGGACGACCTCCACGTGCCTCCACGTCGAAAGGCGCTCCTCCAGCAAGCTCGCCGCAATATCTCCCGTCAGCAAAGATTGCGCGCCGTTAGCAAGGGTGAAATCGGTGATAACGATCCTCGCCTCAGGTTCGGCCAGGAGGGTAGACGCACAGGCGAGAAGGGCCAACAGGCAAGCAAATAGTGCATTGATTGGGCGGCACAACATCAGCACCGAGGCGTCTCCGCAAACAGATTTGTGTGACAGCCGGATTGTATACGCTCGCAGGGAATTGCGCAACTGTGTGGCAGGCTCCGTCAACCGATCCTCCAGGCGGATACGGATTTCTAACCGATTTTCCCGTGTCCCAACTCAACGCGCGGCTTTTCGCCATACACGATCCGCGCCGCGTCGCCATCGTTGAGAATCGACAGTCGCGCCGCTTCAACGACCAGTTCGTTGATGTAACTGTTGGCTGGTGTGGCGATGATTCCCTTTGCGTCGGTCTTCTTGATGATTTTTTGACGGCGGGAGACGGCATCCGCCTCGTTCATGGTCGCGACTTCATTCTCCATCTGGTGAATCGAGTTGATCGTCGCCGCAACGGAGTCAAATCCGTACCCAACCGGTTTGTATCCCGCACTTTCCCACGGCACAAGACGATAGAAATCCGGGTTGATGTAGTTATGGTAGGAACCCGCGCAGCCGATGCCTTCCAGGTAGCAGTGTGTCAATCCGCGGAACTGGTCGTCATGCTTGAGGGCGCCCGTTTTGCCGTTCCCCTCGAAGAACATTTCAAGGCACTGTTCGTTGCTGCCGGAACCACCGTCGGGGTAGCCAAGCCCATCGGTCACAGAGAGGATTGCTCCATTCTCATATCGGACACGGCCGTTCGCCCAGAGGTAACCCTCATTGCCGTTCGGAAACCTCCCCTTGATGCCGACGACGGAGACCTCTACCGGTTTGATGCCGGTGATGAACCAGACAAGATCGACGTAGTGGCAGCCCACGTAGACGAACGGATCCGTATTCTCGCACGTAAACCAGTTCTGGAAGTTAGAGTGACGATAGTAGTAAGGCTCGATCATCTTCGCCTCGCCGATGATGAATTCGCCGAAATGCCCCAACTCGTAGTGCCGACGCGCCAGCAGAGAGCGGCGATCGAACCGCTTGTGATACTCCACTCCAACGAAGAGACCTCGCTGGTGGCTGAGCTCCTCGATTTCGGCGTCCTGCTGGTATTTCAGCACGAGCGGCTTGACGCAAAGGACATTCTGAGTATTCCTCAATGCCTCCATTACCACCCCATAGTGAAGAGGGTCGGGCATCGCCACCACCACACACTGTCTGGGCTTCATCCCGGAGAGTACTTCCCTGTAGAGATCAGGAAAATTCCTGTCAGCAGGTTCGTTCAGCGAAGGGTAGGGCGTGAAGTCCTGTCCGGGAAATGCCTGCCGCATATCGGCATTCTCCTTCAGATCCTTCAGGGGCGCGGAATTCAGCGCACAGATGTTGATCTCCCCGACGACCCCAGTTCTCTGCAGGTGATAGATGGATGGCAACAGCAGATCATTGGTGATCATCCCGCCGCCGACGATAGTGATGTTAATTGGTGTGCTCATGATTGAGAAGGTGGACCTCCTGTCCAAATACTATGGGTGTGGATATTATAACACACGTCTCCCGCGTATCCTTCTTTCCGGCTGTTTGACAAATGAACCCAATCTGTTTACACTACGCCTGTTCGCTCGGTCGCGTGTCAAACTCCAAATTTTTCACGAAATACACGGAGGTCCCCAGCAGATGTCAGGTGGAAGTTTCAATCTCGTTCCCAAAAATGTGCCGAAGGTTGACTCGAAATACCGGAAGATTGGGACGAAAATACCGGTGCCGGAGTCGATCCCGATTCTCGACGAGTTGCGGAAGTATGAGCCTGTTTCCATGACAGGTCAGCCGCCGATCGTGTGGGACCGTGCCGAGGGAGTGAGTGTCTTCGACAAGTGGGGGAATAAGTGGCTCGACTGGAGTTCTGGTGTATTGGTGACCAATGCCGGACACGGTCGGCGGGAGATCGTCGAGGCCATCTGTGAGCAGGCACAACACGGGTTGCTGCACAATTACTGCTTTCCCTCTGAGATTCGGGCAAGATTGGCAAAACGACTGGTGGAGCTGAGCCCCCCGGAACACGAGAAGGCCTTCATCCTGACAACTGGTTCGGAAGCAACGGAATGCGCCCTGAAACTGGCGCGCACACACGGACGCTCGGTTGGCGGCGACCGAAAGATCGGCATGATTAGTTTCTCTAACGCGTTCCACGGCCGAACCCTCGGAGCGCAGCAGATGGGCGGCAGCCCTGCCCTGAAGGAGTGGATCGTCAACACCGATCCCTCCATTGTGCAGGTTGATTTTCCTGATGGCTTCCGCTGCAAGGAGACGAGCTTCGATCACTTCCTGGGTCAAATGGAAGGACAAGGCGTGACCCCCGACGGAATCTGTGGCGTCATCACAGAGACTTTCCAAGGCGGGGGCGCCAGCTTCGCTCCCGTGGAGTATATGCAATCATTACGCAACTGGTGCAACGACAACAACATTGTTCTCATCTGTGACGAAATCCAGGCCGCGTTCGGCCGTACAGGGACGCATTTCTTCGGCTACCAGCACTATGGTATTGTGCCGGATCTCATCACGCTGGGCAAGGGCATCTCCAGCAGCATGCCGATCTCAGCGGTCGTCGGGCGCAAGGATCTCCTCGATCAGTATCCCCCTGGGTCAATGACCAGTACTCACACCGGCAACCCCCTTTGCTGCGCGGCTGCATTAACGAGCATTGACCTCATCGAGACGGAGCATCTTGTATCGAACGCCGGTAGGGTAGGGGAGGTCCTTCAGACGGAGTTACAGAATATCATGCACGACTACAAGGACATTGTGGGTGCGTGCCATGGCAAGGGACTGGTCGCGGGCTTGCAGGTGGTGGAGGCGGGGACCGAAAGTCCCGACTCACAGCTCGCCCTCGACGTTGTGCAGGGGTGCATTGAGAAGGGGTTGCTCTTCTTCGCACCGGTTGGGTTTGGCGGCGGAACGGTGAAGATTGCTCCCCCCCTGGTCATTACCGAGGAAGCTGTGCTCGAGGGCATTGGGGTGCTGCGCGAGTCGATTGCCGAAGCGCTCGCCAAGTAATTCCGATGGGTGTCCCGATCGAAGGGATTTAAGTGGCAACACTTGCTGTACGTGGAGGAACACCTGTTCGCTCTGCGCCATGGCCTTCGTACCCAATCTGGGGCCAGTCAGAGTCCAAGGCTTTAACGGCAGTGCTGGAATCCGGAGAATGGGGAAGGACGGAGGAGGGATGGGTAGGCAGGTTTGAGTCTGAGTTTGCAGCTTACCAGGACGCGAAATTCTGCGTGGCCGTGAATAGCGGAACCGCGGCGCTAATGATCGCTCTGAAGGCTGCGGGCGTGGAATACGGTGATGAAGTCATCCTCCCTCCGTACACATTTCTGGCCACGGCGACTGCCTGCTTGGCCGTGAACGCCAAACCTGTCTGGTGCGACATTTGCGAAGACACACTGACCCTTGACCCGAACGGACTGGAATCACTCATCACCAACCGGACTCGCGCTGTTATTCCTGTCCTCGTTGCGGGCACTCCCTGTCACATGGATGAAATTGGGGCCATCACTGACAGGCACGGAATCGCAATCATCGAGGACGCGTGCCAGGCGCACGGTGCAGTCTATCAGGGACGCAAGGTCGGCGCACTTGGAGCAGCGGGAGCCTTCAGTTTTCAGTGGTCCAAGAATGTAGCTGCCGGAGAAGGTGGCGCCATGGTGACAGACCACGAAGATGTCTTCCATGTTGCATGGACGCACCACAACGCCGGACGCGACCGAAGGGACTTCTCCCGAGGCTGTGTTGCGATGAGCTGGAACCTCAGGATGCCCTCCTTCCAGGCGGGGATGCTGGTTCCGCAGGTAAGGCGGTGTCAGGAGCTTTTCAACAGACGCTCCAGCAATATGGCCTATCTGCGCGGTCAACTCGAGGGGTTCCCTGGCATCGAGCTTCAGTCGGTACCAGGGAATGACTCTGAAAGCGCCTACCATCTACTCTTGGGGAGAGTTATCCCATCCCGCTTCAGAGATATCACCAAAACACAGTTTCTCTCAGCCATGTCCGCAGAGGGGATACCTTTCAGTGGCGGATACAATCCCCTGTACCGCGCGGAGATGTTCCGGCGTGACGATGCCGGGACGTCACCGGTTGAGCGACAGACGGGGTTGGAGATCGATCCGCGAGAGACCGACTGCCCCGTCTGCGAACGGCTCTGCGACAGCGAAGCCTTCTGGGGTACCCAACGGATGTTGCTCGGAGACGAGAACGACATGGACGATATCGTCAAGGCGCTCCGTAAGTTATACGAAAACGCGGACGAGGCACGGAACGCAAGGTAGCGCCAGAAAGTCAACTGGTGGCGGTTGAGGACCCGGCGTCTGTTGGGGTGAGGGCGAATTGTCCGGAACCGGGAGCCTTGCCGCTAACTTCTTTCCAGATGGCGTGGATTTCTCCTGCGTCAAACCAGACACCTTCGCATTTCGGGCACCGGTGCGTTATGACTTCGGTTTGAGCGGAGACGGCGGCCCCCCTGAACCGAAATTCCTCGTCGATCAGATCAAATACGCAGTCCGGGCATCGGTGAAGCGACTTCTGCTCTTCCGGCGTGTGGTAGTGCGGCTGAAAATTGGTGTCCAGGTTGCGCATCAGGTCGAAGCGTTCCGTCATGATTTCCTGCAGTATCTCGTGAGGCAGCCAGATCCCTTCGCACCGGGAGCAAGCTTGGAGGATGTAACCACGGCGTCTTGCCGGATACATCCCCAAATGACACCGTGGACAATAGCCCGGCTTCCATCTTCCGGGAGGTGGTAGCGGCGTTCCGCATTTCGAGCACAATTGCGCGGTCCTGACATTCTCTGTGCCGCACTTTCTGCATTTCTGGCCAGAAGAAATTCCAACCCCCTTGGGCTTGTCGACAGGTTTGGGTGGTGGGGACGAGGGGGGGGCGGCTGTCTTTGCCGCCGAGGTCTCTTTGGCGGCCAGTTTCTCCTTTGCCGCTTTTGCCTCCCGGAACTGCCTGAGACGGTCTTCGATCTGAGTCAGCTTCCCATGATCGAGCCAGATACCGTGACACCGTTTGCAGACATCCATTACAATACCACGCGAGTGGGGGAACTCATGCGGCGCCAGCGAGATGTTGCACAACGGACACACACCTGCCGGCAGTCTGGGGACGGACGTGTCGCGCTGATCAGGAAACTGCGACTCGAGGACGCTAAGTCGATCGGGGGAGCGCTGAGTTAACCAGGCCAATTCGTGGTCATCAAACCAAAATCCCCCGCATCGAGTGCAGGCGTCAATATGCACGGTTGCGTAGATATTGACCTCGAGATTGCGGTTGCAAACAGGACACAGGCGCATGGAACGTACTCTGGTGTTTTAGTGCTCCGAACGGCTTATCCTTGCCCACCAGCCGTCGAAGCTGCCTGCATTCTACCATGTTGTGTCAATATATTGAAGTCCGCCGTGCGCAGGACCGTCGCGGTCATCTCGGTGGCAGAATTTGCGGGAGGAATCGTGCAGGAACAAATCTCAAGCAGATGGTGTACCCGAAACTCCGTTGCATATGATAGATGGATGGTTGGAAAGGCGCGTGCATGTGAGATATAATGTGGTCAATCACCAAGGGCAGGGCGGTATGCCGTGACAATCCAGAACAGACTGAGAGCAATTGTCGTGGGTGTCGTTCTTATTTTCGTTGGTGGCACTCTGGGTTACCACGCGATTACTCGAGGGCAAGCCTCTCTGCTTGACTGCTTCTACATGACGGTAATCAGCATAACGACGGTGGGCTATGGCGAAGTCGTTCCAATTGAAAACAGCCCCCTTGGAAGAATCTTCACCATCGTGGTGATTGTCAGCGGGATGGGGCTTCTGACCTATGGTGTCAGTACGCTCACGGCCTTCCTTGTCGAAGGTGAACTGAGCGCCATCCTTGGGAGGCGAAAGATGATGAAGGCCATCGACAAACTCAACAACCATTTTATCGTGGTTGGGATGGGCGCCACCGGTTACCAAGTTATCTGTGAAATGGACAAGACGCAGCGAGACTTTGTGGTTATCGACATCGATGAGGAGCGTCTCCGTCGCCTATCCGAGCAGCACCCATTTCTTTACCTTGTTGGCGATGCCACCGACGACAGCATTTTTCACGACGCGGGGATCGACAGGGCGGAAGGCGTAGTTGTGGTTCTGCCGGACGACAAGGATAATCTTTTTGTCACGATCTCCGTGCGGCAACTCAACCCTCGAGTGCGCATCATCGCCAAGGGAGTTGAGTCCCACGCGCGTGGCAAGCTGATTAAAGCCGGGGCCGACTCTGTCGTCTCGCCAAACCTAATTGGCGGATTGCGAATGGTTTCGGAAATGATACGGCCTGCGGCAGTAGGCTTTCTCGACCTGATGCTTCGTGATTCCCAACATACCGTTCGAATCGAGGACGTCACGGTGTCCGACAGGAGTGCTCTTTGCGGGAGGAACTTAAGGGACTCGGGAATTCGCCAACAATACGGACTGCTCGTGATGGCAACCCGCCCGGAGGGGCAGTTGCAGTTTGACTACAACCCGGGTCCCGAGACAATCCTTCAGGGGGGGATGGATGTTGTGGTTCTCGGTGACGTCGAGGGGGTGAAGAATTTGCGCGCCGTCTGCACTCCTTAATCCGCATAATGTTGCGGAACCTCCATCCTCCCGTGCTGTCTAAACACATCGAGATCCCTGACTTTCCGACTCGCAGGACCTCTGACTAATTTCATGTGTACTACTCGCCTACATACCCATTCTTTTCGGATCACGGTGATGGCCCTTCTTGCATTCTCCCCTCTGCTGTCCGCCCAGGAGAGATCGAAGGACTACCGTTTTATTGATGATCCCTGCGATCCCTCATTCACGCTCACGGTTGGGCTAAGCGTCCCCGGAGGTTGGCAGAAGTCGACTCAGGCCCGCATCGCCTTCAACTACCAGAACAGAGACAACTACCGTTATCTGAAGATCTCCGCTTGGGGAGTGGCGTTTGTGCGAGTGTCCGACGGCGTCCACCGAAAGATCGGTGCAGACCTCCCCTTCGATGCACACTTACTAACGCCTCCTCTGAAAGTTGTGCTGAAGCGAAGTCAGTGGCGGCTCTTTGCGAGCATCGACGGCCGAATTGTGGCGCTTGCTGATGACGCGGTGGGAGATGCCCCCGACGGACGGCCCAACAGAATCGGCGTCTGGTACAGTGACGACATAAGACCTCAGGAGGATTCCCTGCGGTATCAGCCCACCGGAGATATCTTCTTCGCAGACGATTTCACACGATCTCCCGGAGAGGCGAGTGAATGGACGCCCTTGTCCGGGAACTGGGAGAACACCGGGATCGATGGTGCGGTGGCGCGGGAGGATATGAGCGCCAATCCCTTCGCGTACATTGCCCAAAAGGGCAAACCGGGCCTCACTGTGACGGGTCGTCCGTTCTGGGACAACTACCTTGTGGAGGTGTCCGCAAAGAGCGAATCGACAGGGGCGATGGGAGTCTGTGTGTACTTCCAAGATGACCGCAATTACCTGCTGTTTAGATGGTTTTCGGAAGGACACTCGAGTCGCTCGGGTGGAGAGCGCGAGATTGTGCTTTTGCGGGACGGGAAGGAGCAGGTTCTCGCGCGCGGCAGTGGGGGTTACGTGCCTCGTCAATGGTACCGCATTTCAGCGAAAGTGGTCGAAAGTCTGATCGAGATAGATATCGATGGCGCAACTGTTCTGGCGTCAAGCTTTGACGTCTTCGGGCAAGGAAAGGCCGGGCTGTACAGCTCAGGGGGAGGCATCGTCCAATTCGACGATGCTGCAATCCTCTCCTGCCATAATTTTTCAGATGATTTCTCGCAGGAGTTTGCCGGGCGATGGAACGCCTCTGCCGAGGCGGCAAAGGTGAAGTCGGGATGGCTCCTTATCCGAGGTGGCACTGCTCTTGCGGGCATTCCCGCGCCTGATATCTACCGCCTGCAAACTCAGGTAAAGTTTGCGAACGGCGGGGGGGGGGGGATTGTATTCTCGAATGCCGACCCAAAGAACAGACTTCTGCTTGCGGTTCGGGACGGTACAGCGCAATTTGTTAGAGTTGTGAATGGGAAGGAGGCGACCATCGGCGGCGCGGTGAAGCTGGGCGGGAACCCCCTAAATCTCAACATGCGCGTGGAAGAAGGCATTGCTCAACTGCTTGCGGGGGGGCGGACGGCACTGTCCGTTGCTGATGCGCACATCCGCCCCGGCCAGATGGGTTTCTTCGCCGACCCCGGCAAGACAATGTACGCCAAGTTCTTGCGGATGGAGCCTATCGAGAGGGATGACAGTCAGACACGCCTTGCTCAAAAATTTGTTGATGACCCTTTGATGGTTGGTTGGGCGAACCCGAAAGGTGAGTGGATCCCGGCGTCCACGAACAGGGGAACTGTGTTTTGGCATCGTGGGGAGTTCTTTGATGACGTAGAAATGGACGTGACTGTTGGGGCCATCGCAAGCCTCTCCGGTACGCTTTCCGCTCTGTTGACGCAAAGTGCGGATACCCCGGACGCCGGCTACCGCATCGACCTGACCCTCAATGGGGGGGAATTGCAGAGCGTTGATCTTTTCAGAAACGACTCCCCCATGAAACTGGATCTCGGCAAGCCACTCCCGACCGTGACCCCATCATCTCAGTTGCGCCTGGTGAAACGTGGGGGAGCGATAGCAGCCAAAGTCGATGGGAACTTACTTTTCTCTCGGTCGGATGGTACACCGATAGTTGCTCACCGCCTTGGCATGATCTCCCGCGGGTTCGGACTGGATGTGGCAAGAATTCACGCACGCAGCGAGTACCTGGCAGACTTCACTTTTGCGAATGCTCCGGTGGAGTGGTGGCAGGGCAGGGGAGAGTGGAAAGTTACGGCGCGGTGGCCCTGCCAGAAAGACTGGTCTTGGTTTGGTGGGACAGATGAGGTCGCGCCCATTCTGTGGAGCAAACACACATATCCGGGCGACGTGGTGGCGGAATTCTATTGCGGCGTGAAGATGTCCCTTCCCAAGGAACCCGGATATAGCAATCCCGGCGACCTCAATATTACCTTGTGTTCTGATGGCAAGGACTTGAGCAGTGGCTACAGCTTCATCTTCGCAGGCTGGGGGAACTCCCGAACCGCCATACTGCGAGGCGCTAAGATCGTGTCGGAGACGGACGCATTCCGCCTGGTTCAGCCCCACAGTCAGAACTTCAGCTATCACCGCCATTGGTACTATGTTCGCGTGGAGAGAATTCAGGGAGTCGTGCGGTTCTTTATTGATGGGCGGCTGGCTCTGCAGTACGAAGATCCTCAACCCCTCGCAGGCGGGAGACTCGCCTTCTGGAGCTTCCACAGCGGAATGATGCTCGCACGGGTGCGGATATGGAGCGACGGAACCGTTGACTCAGACCCTTTCACCCTTGGGGGGACTCCATCGGCCAGTCGAGACTTGCAGCCCAACCCTAACAACACTTCCACGGAGAAGGGCTTCGAGGACAGCACCGACGGGGCATTGCCTCTCTGGGAGGGTGAGGTTGCTCTTTCCGTCGATAAAACGCTGAAGCGCGAAGGCAAGTCGAGTCTCCGTGTTCAGAATGCGTCGACAGGAGGAACCATGGGTGTATTGATTCACGCCCAGCCCTTTGACGCCACTCAGTTTCCGGCGCTTCGGTTCTTCTATCGTATCCCTCCGGAAGTGTATGTGAATCTGTACGCCCTCGTCGATGGCTACTACCATGCCTTTGTGCTGACGGGAGATCCCAAACCTGGCGCGGACGTGAAGGTAGCAGGTGCAGTGCCCGGCGGACGGGGCGACGGCGAGTGGCATGAGGCAGAAGTAAAGTTGCTCGAAGCGTTAAGGTCGCTGTATCCCGGTCGCGAGAGTTTCCTAGTGGAACGACTCCTTGTCGGAAACCTTTCGAGGAGTGACTACCGTCAGGCAGGATTTGGCGCAAACGGCTGGGGCACCGCGTACCATATTGATGGATTTCGGTTGGTCGGGGTAAAATCCAACGGAAGTGCTGGCTAATGTGTGCAAATTCGGCCGTGCAAAGAAGTGTTCTGAGGTGATTTATGGCAGACGAGAGTTCCGCGCGTCCTGAGGTGGTATCTGTTTGGGAAAAGGTGAAATCACAAACGTTCGATCACATTCCATTTCGCGCAAACGTGATGGATGCCTTCCACGCCGCGGTTCCGATCGCTATTGACGGAGACATATTTGTCGTGGGATTCAGTGCAGCCCAATTCCACATGAGCGGCCTATTGCGAACACCCGATACCAAGAATGCTGCCGAATCCGTGTTGCGAGACATGGCCAAAAGGGAGATTCAACTCGAGGTCATTGAGGGAACGACTGTTGAGGAATGGCGGTCAATCAAAGAGCGACGGACGATCTCTCGCGAGTCGCAAATGCGTGACGCGCGGGTTCGACTCGATAACCGGTCCACCAAGGGTTCCTTTGACTCCCTTCGGGAGGAGTTGGCCCGGCGGCACTCGGAGGTGGAAGGCAGGCAATTCCCTCAGGCCAAAGCAAGATTTCTCCGGGATGTCCTCCCTCTTCTCGCCGAAACATCCGCAAATGTCAAAGCCGATCCGAAGGTCAACGAAGACACGTTCAACCGCGAGTTGGCTCGAACTTATGACCGCCTCGGTAGTTGGGTGGATATGTCTGCGTCGCACGTGGCCCTCGAGTTGGACAGGTACCTTGCCGAGAAATCGGGATAGAATACGGGCATTGTTTGCCGGGAGTAAACGTCGGGGGATGAATATATTTTTCAAGTCTCATTGACTTTTAGCGAGTGCTTTGCTAAAATCCACACACGTGCAGGTTTGTGAGTTGACCTCGCAATTTCCTTTTTCTCACCCTCGAAGACGCCGATGATCCAGGATTGGGCTTTTTTCAGGAAACCGCTGCAACCCTCTGACGACCCAATGGGCGGTTGAGCATTTCCTGCCCAATGCTGACACCTCAGCGGGGCGGCCGGCTCATCTGCTGTTAACAGTCGACGAAGGAACTGGAAGCATCCGTCGAGAAAGCCTGAGTTGACCGCAAAATGAATACTGTGCATTACGGAGAGCAAACATGTTGATCGGTCGAAACCGAGAGGCTAAAAGAGCCTATGGATTTGACGAGATTGCGTTGGTTCCGGGAAGCATTTCCATCGACCCCGTTGATGTAGACGTGAGCCTGAGAATAGGGGACGTGGGTCTCAACATCCCGGTGCTTGCTTCGGCGATGGATGGAGCTGTTGGCCCTCGCCTTTCTGTGGAGCTGTCCCGGCTGGGAGGGTTGGCGGTACTCAACCTGGATGGACTCCAAACGCGGTATGCGAGACCTGAAGAAGCAATCCTGAGAATTGTCGAAGCGAATCTCGACGAGGTGATACCGACTATTCAGGCAGTTTATCGGGAGCCGATCAAGCCGGAGCTTGTCGCTGAGCGAATTGAGTCTGTCAAGCGGTCAGGCGCGAAGATGGGGGTATCGGTGACTCCCGCATCCGCGGCAACATTCGTGCCGATAGCAATCGAAGCGGGCGTGGACGTGATTGTTCTCCAGGCGACCGTCACCACGGCGAAACATGTTTCATCCCGGCATGAGAGCTTTTCCATAGCAGGACTTTGCAGGTCAACGCCCGTACCGGTAATCGTTGGGAATTGTGTCACCTATGAGGGAGCCATCGCCCTCATGCGTGAGGGTGCCAATGGAGTCCTTGTAGGAGTAGGCCCCGGAGCAGCTTGCACGACGCGCCGGGTACTTGGCATTGGCGTACCGCAGGTTACGGCCATTGCCGACGTTGCCGCTGCTCGCGATGAACATGAGCGACAATCCGGTGAACGTGTTACTGTAATCGCCGATGGAGGTATGCGCACCGGTGGTGACATTGCCAAGGCGGTGGCGTCCGGTGCCGACGGTGTAATGATTGGGTCGCCCATCGCCGCAGCGACAGAAGCTCCCGGCAAAGGCCACCATTGGGGGATGGCCACATCGGATAGCGGACTTCCACGAGGTACACGCATTCATGTTGGTCATGTTGGCTCTCTGGAGCAGATATTGTTGGGACCGGCCACGAAAGATGATGGCACACTCAACCTTGTGGGAGCCCTGAGAAACGCAATGGGAGTTTGTGGTGCCTGTAACATATCCGCGATGCACCAGTGCGAAATCGTCGTTGCACCAGCCCTCCCAACCGAAGGCAAGAAGCACCAGAACGAACAGAAGGTGGGCATGGGCAACTGATGTGAACCAGGCACACCACCTTTTCCGAGCAGTGAAGAGCCTCTTTGACCTCCCACACAACCATGATGAAAGCTCAACCTAAACAGGAAACCGTCGTCGTACTCGACTTCGGCGCGCAATACGGACAGTTGATCGCGCGCAATATTCGTCAATGCAGAGTCTATTGCCAGATCCTGCCTCACAACGCCCCGCTGGAAGAGATTCGCAGACTCAACCCCATGGGAATCGTTCTAACGGGAGGCCCTGCCAGTGTATACGAGAACAAGGCCCCGCGGTGCGATCCCGCCATTTATCATTCGGGAATCCCGATTCTCGGGATATGCTACGGTTTCCAATTAATGGCGCACGATCTGGGTGGCGAGGTCATCCCTTCTCCAAAGAGAGAGTTTGGGAAGACCGAATTGCAGGTGCTCGATGGAGGCGATCTCTTTCGGGGGCTCAATCCGCAATTGATTGGGTGGATGAGCCACGGGGATATTGTGCGTTCCCTGCCGGAGGGCTTTGAAATAACGTCTCAAACCAACAATACACCGGTCGCCAGTTTTGCCCACCGAGCGAAGAGACTATTCGGCGTCCAGTTCCATCCCGAGGTTGTCCATACCCCGTGGGGCATCGAGGTGTTGAGGAATTTCCTCCTCGATTGGTGTGGCTGCACCGGTCAGTGGACCATGCAGTCATTCGTGAGTTCGGTAGTGCCCATCATTCAAGAAAAGGTGGGTTCTGAACGGGTATTGTGCGCGTTGAGCGGAGGCATCGACTCAGCCACCGTCGCAGCGTTGGTGCATAGGGCCGTGGGGAATCAACTCGTGTGCGTATTCGTGAACCACGGTTTTCTCCGGAAGTACGAAGCCGAGGACGTGCGCAGTACTTTCACGGATCACTTCGACATGATGAACCTCATCTACGTCGACGCGTCCGATCGGTTTCTCACGCGACTGAAGGGGATTACGTCTCCCGAACAAAAGCGGAAGACCATTGGAGAAGAGTTCGTGCGCGTTTTTGAGGAAGAGGCAAACAAACTGGGCAAGATTCCGTATCTGGCGCAGGGAACCCTCTACCCTGACGTGATCGAGAGCGGAACCGTGAGCGCGGCGAAAATCAAGACCCATCACAATGTTGGTGGGTTGCCAGAGCAGATGGACTTCTCCCTCATCGAGCCCTTGCGAGATCTTTTCAAGGACGAGGTACGCGAAGTCGCGCAGGAACTCGGGCTTCCCCCGGCTATGACCTGGAGACACCCTTTCCCCGGTCCCGGTCTCGCGATCCGTATTCTGGGCGATGTCACGGAGGAACGCCTCAGCATATTGCGCGAAGCAGATGCCGTATTGATAGAAGAAATCAAGAAGGCAGGGCTCTACCGCCAGATATGGCAAACCTTTGCCGTGCTGGCCCCTCTTCGCAGTGTCGGCGTAATGGGCGATCAACGAACCTATGCTCACCCAATCATCTTACGCGCCGTAACGAGCGAGGATGGGATGACCGCCGATTGGGCCCGGATTCCGTTTGAGGTGCTCGAACAGATCGCTAATCGAATTGTTAATGAAGTTGACGGGGTAAACCGCGTGGCCTACGATATTACCTCAAAACCCCCCGGAACGATCGAGTGGGAGTAGCCCGCATTGGACGGGGAGACGAGAATGAATGAAATGAACCGCGACATACTGGAAATCCTGATTACGGAAGAACAGATTCAGGAGAAAGTCTCCGACCTCGGAAAGCAAATCTCCATCGACTACAAAGGGAAAGAGCCGATCGTTGTCGGTGTCCTCGTGGGTGCCGTTGTGTTTTTCGCCGACCTGCTCCGCGAAATTACAATTCCGCTGTCCATCGACTTTGTCGCCATCTCCAGCTACGGAAGCGACACCAAGTCATCGGGGGTTGTCCGCATCCTGAAGGACCTCGATCAGAGCGTCGAAAGCCGACACGTGCTAATTGTGGAGGATATCATCGACACGGGTCTGACATTGAACTACCTTGTCGAGAACCTCCGCTCGCGGAGTGTTGCCACGCTCAAAGTGTGCACACTGCTGGACAAACCAAGCCGACGCAAAGTTCCTGTAGTCGTCGACTATAACGGCTTCACGATTGAGGATCAGTATGTCGTCGGATACGGACTGGACTTCGATCAACAATACCGGAACCTCCCTTTTGTGGGGGTTCTTCGTCCTGAGGTCTACGGGGGACGTTGAGATCACAACAGCGTCAGACTCGGCACTTGATTGCCTGCATCTTCGCAATGGGCCACATCTGAACGGCGACACTCTGCAACAAAAGGTCAAGACTTTCAAGTGAGAAGCGCGCGTCCAGACCGCGAGGCTCACTGGTTTCAGACTAATCAGATCGTCACTTCGGAACAAAGCAAGCTCTACGCGATTCTGTCGACACATCGGACGTCGGCGCCGTGTTGTAGTGTCAGCCTCGCATGGTGTGAGATGCCTGTTCCATTCCATCTATCTGGAGGAAAATGCTGTGGGTAAAGGGAACCAAAATCAGAATCCGGGCGGAAGCAGCCCCAATCCCAGCCGCGACTTGGACATGTCAGGACTGGGCAACAAGAGCCTGTCCGAGCTGAAGGACCTGGCAAAGGAACTGAATATCACCGGATATACTGCCCTCAAGAAGCATGATTTGATTTTCCGGTTACTTGAAGCTCACGCCGAGCAAAGCGGGCTGCTCTTTAAGCAGGGCGTCCTTGAGATACTTCCGGACGGTTATGGATTCCTTCGATTGACGGGCTATCTCCCAAGTCTCGAGGACGTTTATGTCTCCCAGTCACAGATCAAACGGTTCGGCCTAAGGACGGGCGACGTCATCTCAGGTCGAGTGCGGCAACCGAAGGAAAGCGAGCGGTACTTCAGCCTCCTGCATATTGAGGCAATCAACGGACAAAGCCCAAGTACGCTCGTGGAACGAGTGGACTTTGAGCGCCTGACCCCCATCTTCCCTCTTGAGCATATCAAACTGGAAACTGAACCCGCCAATATCACCGCCCGGCTTATTGATCTTATCGCGCCGATTGGCAAGGGGCAACGGGGACTCATTGTGGCCCCCCCGAAAGCCGGGAAGACTACTCTGCTCAAAACAATTGCTAACAGCGTTACAGTGAACCATCCGGAGATCGCCTTAATCGTCTTGCTGATCGACGAGCGACCCGAGGAAGTGACCGATATTGAGCGGTCCGTGGATGGAGAGGTAGTGGCCTCGACCTTTGATGAACTCCCGGAGAACCACATGCGAGTGACCGACATGGTTCTGGAAAAAGCGAAGCGCCTTCTCGAATGTGGTCGTGATGTCATGATTCTCGTTGATAGCATTACGCGCCTATCTCGCGCCTCCAATCTCACAGTTACACCCAGTGGTCGCACGCTCTCTGGAGGGCTGGACCCCACTGCCATGCATCGCCCTAAACGTTTCTTCGGAGCAGCCAGGAACATTGAGCATGGGGGCAGCCTCACAATTCTTGCAACCGCCCTGATCGACACGGGAAGTCGTATGGACGATATGATTTTTGAGGAGTTCAAGGGCACGGGCAATTTGGATCTCATTCTTGACAGGGACTTATTTGATCGTCGTATCTTCCCGTGTATTGACATAAAGAAATCCGGCACACGCCATGAAGAGCTGTTGATCGAGAAGGCGGCCCTCCGTCGCGTCTGGCACATGCGACGCATGCTCAATGCCCTTGACACGCAAGAGGCCGTTGAGTTACTCATTGATCGCCTGAAGAACACCGCCGGAAACAAGGAATTCCTCGAGTTAGTGGATAAAAGTCTTAAGAACAATCAAAGCTCCTGAGATGTTTGGCGCTTGCCACTGCGACTCCACCACAAATCCAGCACAACTTGCACGACTGATATAAGCGAAGTGCGGGCGGGTCATTTTAGTCTGATAATATCTATTATGTGATATTCTGGGGAGCCGATAGTCGGATTGGTCTTCCCTGTCACCGGGCATACCGTGGGTAATCGCAGGGCAAGGAACCAGATTGCGTGACCCAAACGGTTCCTGATGAGGATGAGGGGGGGAAGGGCCGAAGAGTGTGGAATATGGGCTGGCTGCAGGTTGGTGACAGACAAATGCCCCAGATCGGAGGCTCGAAAGCAACAGGGGTCTGTATGTGACGTGAATGCAAAAGGGAACAGATCAGTAGTGTACTGTCTGCGCCCTTCTACTGAGGAAACCAGTTGCGGGTGGCTATCAAGAGAGCGGGATAGTCAGTCTCTCTATCGAGGGAGGTCAGTCACCAATGGTGTAGACGCCTTCTGCGTCATCACCTTCATCCTCATCCAGGCTCTCGAAGATTCGTTTAACGAACGTGAGAAGCTCGAGCGGATTGAATGGCTTGGTGAGGTAGCAGTCCACGCCCGATTGCCAACCCCTGAAGACGTCGGCGTCTTGCGCTTTGGCCGTCAGCATGATGACGGGAATATCGCGCGTTTGCGGATTGGCCTTGAGATTCTTCAGCGTCTCGAAGCCGTCCATTTGCGGCATCATGACATCAAGAACTATCAGGTCGGGGTTCTCCTCCGACACCTTCTTGAGTGCTTCAACGCCATCAAAAGCGGTAACAACCTGATAACCGGCCCGTTCCAGATTGACCTGTATCAGGCGAACGATGTGTTTCTCGTCATCAACGGCCAAGATTTTTTGAGGCATAGCCGGTTCCTCCCAATATCATAAATGCTGCATTCTGGCGTTCACATTAACCGTACACTTGCAACCAAGTGGCCAAGATACCACGTTCCTCCCCCACATTCACCGAGGCGAGGACACCGATTCGCCAGTAATCATGTAACGGCAGGTAGTATACATAAACTCCAGAATAGTGTCAAATCTTTTTGTCACGCGTTCGCCAGGCGAAGGCTAACGCGGGTCAGTCGCGCTCCCCTACCCGTGCGTTACCAGTCCAGTCCCCCACGTCCGCCGAAGCCACGCTTCACGCCCATATTTCCCAGCGACCAGTTGTTGTAGCACGCGTCTCTCTGCTTCAGAGAGTTCTCCGTCTCGGAGGTCTCCTTCCAGTTCCTGCTCAAAGCCGCTCCTGATTGCAGCTTCCACTTCGGAGAAGCCAATGTCCTTCATCCCCGGGATCTCAGAGAGACCGATCGCATTCTGCAACTCGCCGGATTTCCCAAACAACTTGCGCGAAAGACCGCGATTCAGCTCGATTGGCACTGATCCGTGCTGGAGAATGGTCGCGTTCCTCCGAACTTGAGCGCTGCCGACGAGCTTCTTATTATCGCAGACAATATCACAACGCGCGGCCTTGGCAAAACATGCCGCCCCGTGGGAGATGCCGGGGATGGCGGCTACATACCGGCCGTCGTCGGGTCTGCTCATCTGAGCATCCACCCCCAACGACCGTAGCCCGGACAGCAGCCCGCGAGATATCCAGCGGTAGGAAGCCATCACACTATTTCCTTCGGGGATTTGGTTGGCAGACACAACTACGGAATACGTAAGTTCATGGTGATGCAGAATCGCCCGCCCACCCGTCGGACGTCGAACGAGATCGATACCGTTTCGAACACACGCATCAACATCAACATCGCTCTGCGGTTGTGCGTACCCCAATGATACAGCGGGAGGACTCCACCCATAGAAGCGCAGAGTGCGAGGCGCTTGACCGTCGGCGACCGCCTGAAAGAGGGCTTCGTCGATGGCCATATTCCACGCACCTTGCTGAAAGCCGGTGGAAATGACGCGCCAGCCATTTGTCATTTGTCTCTGTACTCTCATTTGAGGATGTGATGCCTTGCGGTGTCGGTATTCCCTCAACTAGTAGTGGTTTCGTGCTCCGTCTCACAAGCAGCCGAGAAGCAAAGATTCATTTCGCGTGCCGCTTTGGCTTCTTCGAGGCGACGCACTGGGGTTTGATGCGGGGCGCCGCGCACCGTATCCGGTGCGGTTGCCGAATCCTTGAGGATGTCATTTAAAGCCTCCGCAAATCTGTCCAGTGTTTCCCTGCTTTCAGTTTCCGTTGGTTCCACCATGATGGCTTCTTTCACGATGAGAGGGAAGTAGATAGTAGGGGCATAAAAACCGTAATCCAACAAACGTTTCGCAACATCCAGCGCAGTAATGCTGTGCCTCCGCTTCAAGTCTGATGCAGAGAGAACAAATTCGTGCTTGCACGGCGCGTCGCAGGTCCTCCGGTAGGATACATCTACTTGCGATAACAGGTAGTTTGCATTGAGCACCGCGTCCTCACTGACTCGGGTCAGTCCCTCACCGCCCAGTTGCGTAATGTAGGCATGGGCTCTGATCAAAACGCCCACATTCCCGTAAGAGGCGTGCAGTCTGCCAATCGTGTGCGGGCGGTCATAGTCCAAGACATAAGTCTCCTCCGCCTTTACAACCGTCGGCACAGGCAGATATGGGATCAGCTTCTCAGCGACTGCAACCGGACCGGCACCGGGTCCTCCGCCTCCGTGTGGCGTTGAGTATGTCTTGTGGAGATTGAAGTGCATCACGTCACAACCCATCAGTCCCGGTTTGGCCTTACCCATAATCGCGTTCATATTGGCGCCGTCCAGGTACAGAAACGCACCGACGGCGTGCAGCCGGTCCGCCAGCGCCTCGATCTCCTTCTCAAAGACACCGAGAGTGTTCGGGTTGGTCACCATGAGACACACAACGTCATCCCGCAGCGCCGCGTCCACGGCTGCCAAGTCGACACAGCCATCGCTCCCGGAAGGAATCTGCGTTACGAAATAGCCGCAACGGGCTGCACTCGCTGGGTTAGTGCCGTGGGCCGAGTCAGGCACGATGATTCTCTTTCGCTGACATCCTTGCCCTTCCCGCTCAAAGTAGGCACGCATCATCAGGAGACTGGTAAACTCTCCTTGCGCCCCTGCTGCTGGCTGGAGTGTGACACCAGGCAATCCGGATATTTCCCGCAGGTACTCCTGGAGCTCGAACATGATTTGGAGCACGCCCTGACAGGTTGCAGTATCCTGCAAAGGGTGAACCGTGGACAGGCCGGGGAGCGCGGCAATTTCTTCGTTGACCTTTGGGTTGTACTTCATCGTGCACGAACCCAACGGGTAGAAGTTAGTATCAACAGAGTAGTTCATCTGCGAGAGTCGGGTGAAATGACGAACCAAGGTGAGTTCGTCTACCTCGGGCAACGCAAGCCCAAATTGGCGCAGAGCATCATCGGGCAGACAACAATCAAAGTTACTTAGAAATTCCTCGTCCGGGAAATCACACCCCACTCTACCGGAGGCACTCAACTCGAAAATCAACGGTTCCGGCAATGCTTATATCCCTTCGGTGTCAGATTTGTGACGCAATCCATCAGCGGCAGTGGGCCAGTAACTCGACCAACCTGTCCATCTCCGCGCGCGTTCGCTTCTCAGTGACGCAGAGCAGCATGGTGTTCGGTGATTCCCGGCAAACGCGACTCAGGTCGTATCCTCCCGTGATGTTGGACGCCTTCAGGGAGCGGTTGATTTTGTCCGCGGGGACAGGGCAACGCACCGCAAACTCATTGAAGAACGCGGCTGGAAATATCCCACTGTACCCATCCAGCGAGGAGATCTTCGTGTAGAGGTAGTGCGCTTTCCGACAGCAGAGATCGGCGACTCGCCTCAATCCCTTAGGCCCCATGGCGGACAGGTATACAGTGGCAGCGAGGGCCAGTAACTGCTGACTGGTACAGATATTGGAGGTGGCGCGCTCCCGTCGTATGTGCTGCTCACGCGTCTGGAGAGTCAACACGAACCCGCGGTTGCCATCCAGATCGACCGTTGCACCGGCGACGCGTCCCGGCATGTGCCGGGCGAACGCCTTGCGGCAAGAAAACAGACCGAACGTAGGTCCCCCGAACGACATCGGTATCCCGAGAGGCTGACCGTCACCCACAGCGATGTCCGCGCCATATTCACCCGGTGGCTTGAGGATGCCCAAGCTCAGAGGGTTCACGACGGCGATCAGTAACGCACCTGCGCGGTGCGCAATTTCCGTGATCGTTGTCACTGGCTCCAAACAGCCAAAGAAATTGGGGTTTTGGATCACAATGGCAGCAACGCTGCCGTCGCGTACATTGCGCTCAAGGAGTGCCACATCCACCACTCCTCCATTGTACGGCACTGTCCGCAATGCCACATCAAGCCCGCGGCAATAGGTCTCCACAACCGCAAGGTATGCGGGATGAAGATTGGCGGGAAGGAGGACATTTCTCCGTTTACTGATTGCCGTTGCCATGATGACGGCTTCCGCCAGAGCGCTTGCGCCATCGTACATGGAGGCGTTCGCTATCTCCATCCCGGTCAAGGCGCAGATTGCAGTCTGGAACTCGTAGATGGTTTGGAGTGTTCCCTGACTTACTTCTGGTTGAAACGGAGTGTATGAAGTGAGGAACTCCGAACGATTGATTACGTGACGAACAACCGCGGGGGAGAAATGGTCATAGGAGCCTGCGCCCAGGAAGGTGGGGCAAACGTTCGCTCCGGAGTTCTGCGCCGCCAGCGATTGCAGACGATTCATCAGTTCCATCTCCGAGAGACCTTCCGGAAGGTTAAGCTTCGACGCATTGCGCAGCTTGGATGGAATGTCCGAGAAGAGGTCCTCAATCGAAGAAACCCCGATTGCCGTCAGCATTGCGGTTCGGTCAGTTTCAGTGTTAGGTAGGAACCTCAACCTACTCGGCTCCTCCCTCAAGGTACTCCTGGTATGTCGCGTACGACATGAGGTCCTCCGTATCCGTGGGATTGGATATCTCAACCACAAGCATCCATCCCTCCCCGTAGCAGTCTCTGTTCGCCAACTCAGGGTCGTCGAGAAGGTTCGCGTTTATCTCAACGACAGTGCCGCCGACGGGGCAGATCAAGTCCGAAACCGCCTTGACCGATTCGACGACGCCAAAGGGCGTATTAGGCGCGAGGGTGTCCCCTACCTCGGGCAACTCCACATACACGATATCTCCCAGCTCATTCTGTGCGTAGTCGGTGATTCCGAGTCTCACCGTGTTCCCATCGATAGCCAACCACTCATGCGACTTACAGTACTTCAGTTCCTCGATATTCATGTTCCATTGTCCTCCTTGTTCGATATTGTTGATAGACACTCCGGTCGCGCGACGCATCCAACAAACGGCGCAGCCACCGTCACGGCCTCCTTTAGATCATTTCTGATGCTAACATGCACATGGCGCCCGGGTGAAGCGAACTCAGGTTCCAGCAGCGCCAACGCGATGCCTGAACCGAGGGTAACGGAGTACGTGCCACTTGTAACACTGCCGATGGGGCGTCCATTGAACAGCACAGCATATCCCTCACGTGCGATTGCACGGTCCGTCATGCGAATGCCGGTCAGCCGTCGCGATGCCCCGCTTTGCTGTACCTTCATCAGAGCATCCCGGCCGATGAACTCCCCGTTGCTGAACTTCACCGTCCAATCCAGCCCTGCTTCCAGAGGGGAAATGTCTTCGGTCAGTTCATGACCGTATAGACAGAGACCCGCCTCCAGACGGAGCACGTCTCGGGCGCCGAGTCCGCAAGGCGCCACTTGTGGCGACAGCGTGAGGCTATCCCACACCCTGCCCGCGTCGCTTGCGCGCACGAACACCTCAAACCCGTCTTCCCCCGTGTAACCCGTTCGAGAAATGAGCGCCGGACACCCACAGCAAAACGCCGTCGAACAGCCATTCTTTCCCAGAGCGGCAAGCGGCGTATCCACGCATGGGCTGAGAATGGACTCGCTGGCGGGGCCCTGTAGCGCCAGTAAAGCGGCATCGCTACCGCGTATCAGTAGCTCCGTTTCTCCAACCAGGTGGTCACTCATCCACTCAACGTCAACGGCAACCCGCGACGCGTTCACCACTAAACACCACCGATCATCTGAAATCCGGAACGCGATGAGATCATCCACCGTTCCCCCGTTCTCATTGCACATCGGGGAGTACACTCCCCTACCCGTCTCGACGCCTGCAACGTCATTCGTCAGAAGCTGTTGCAACGTCTCCGTGGACTGCGGTCCGGTTAGATCCAGTTGCCCCATGTGGCTGACATCGAATAATCCAGCCCCTTGCCGAACGGCGGTCACTTCTTGGTTAATGCCGGTATAGGAAACGGGCATCTGCCACCCGGCAAACTCCACCATCCGGGCACCGGCCGCGATATGTCGCGCGAAAAGCGGTGTTTTTTTGGACAAAGCACTTCATCTCCAGTGTGGACGACAGCTTACTCTCTCAGTGACACATGCGCTCGAACGGCAAGACCGTCCGGGCTTACCGTAATGGCCGTTATGTTCACAGAGAAGGGCAGCTCCTCTTTCTGATCAAAGACGTAGACCGGGTTAACTTTCTTCAGCACCCAGTCTGTGAAGCCTGCGGGCAACCCAACTCCCGTTACTTTCAGCCTCGGATTTACAAGGTGCACCGTGTTCCCCTTGGGACGCAAGGTTCCCTCCACCTCGAAAGGAACTGCAATAAGCAGCACTCGCTTCTTTCCGGAGACGGTTACTTTGTCCGTACCCAGTTGTGCCGTCACTCCCTCCAGGTCCGAAAGCATCTCCACGACGCGCCCCTGAATAAATGACTTCGGAACGTGAACTTCCGCAACCCCCTTTTCGATACCCAGCAGACGGAACTGGCTTCTCTTCTGCGCGGCGTCCCGGTCATAGCGAACCTTGTACAGATAGAGCCTCAGTTGCTGAATATTGGCGCCATCATAAACGAAATCCTCACACTGAACTGTCAACTCCTTGACGCGACTGACCTTCGCCGTGGCGGAAACCGCAGTGCCAGCCCCGACGCCCACACCAGCATGCGAAACCAGGCCTCCCAAGCTCAGTCTGTCTGCGTCAAACCCCTTGATGAACACATCGGCCTTCCTCAGGTTGCCCTTCCTCAGTTTATAGCCTTTCGGTCCCTTCAGGGCAACGTGAAGCTCGTCCACTTTTCCTACGCGCTGGCGCAGGCCCTTCTCGACTTGACGTGCAAGATCTTCAGGCGTAATGCTGGCGTTGAAGATCAGCAAACCGGCAATAACACCGAGAAGAACTGGCATAACACAACCCCATCTCGCAACATCCACGTATACAAAGAACACATGGCAATTGGAGGCGCAGAAGGCTGCAGGCACCATAAGTAGCCCTCCAGAATTGCTGTCCCGGCTTCAATGCGGTAAAGTACTCGGCGGACTCACAGAGTCCGAAATCACACCCAATACCGAAGCCAGGATCGCAGCAATGGAAACTACAGCAAC
>Ga0100396_1000095_pt1 | contig 41121 bp, 38 predicted proteins | sample CryGeymeta201520_FD_81551 | JGI IMG/M metagenome (GOLD analysis project Ga0100396, IMG submission 81551) | Groundwater microbial communities from Crystal Geyser aquifers in Utah, USA - Crystal Geyser metaG 2015-20 | ecosystem: Environmental > Aquatic > Deep subsurface > Groundwater | place: USA... | reverse complement strand
TGACATAGTTTGGGAGTTAAACAACAGGCCTAGAAAAGCATTACAGTACGCTACTCCTCAGGAGATGTTAGAATTAGAATACTCTAAATTACCATTACAAGTTACTGTTGCACTTAATTCTTGGATGCAGGGTATTGATAATATCCTATATTATTTGATATAATTACGACCTATGAAATTTGAGGTAACGCCTAAGACTTATCGTGGTGGTGGCATGGACGTGGTGAAACTCAATTTAATGAATAAGCTCGTGTTTTTACAAAAAGCTAGATTAGAGATAGGGGATTATCATACTTTTTCGTTTCCTAACCGAGGAAGAATTTCTACTATTCCTGAGGTTGAAAGGAATTATATTTTGAGAGCCATTTTTGAAACGGGCAAATCCATGTCAAAAGGGGAAGTCGATAGCATGCGGACGCTAGCTTTAGCTGCCTATCCACTAGCTGACTTATTGGATCCGACGATTAATCATCGCTGTAATTGGTTAGTTATGGTAAGACATAACGAATCTGTACCATCAGCAATAGCTCTTGATTATTTTGGTGAACATAATTATCGTTATTTCTTTTTGGGACGCCATGAAGCAATCAGAGTATTTATAAAAGAATTTCCAAAAATCCAATATGCAATCGCTGAACATCTAGGAGATTTTCGTTTAGTACTACCCACGTGGCAATTCAAGGAAAATGAACTACCAAATTTATTAGGAAAAACCTGGAAACTTCGAGGTGGTAAAGCGGAAGTCGGGACAAGAATTGTTTTGCCTTTAAAAACAGCAACAATACCTGAAGTAGAATACGATAAGAAAAGATATAAGATTGTTAATTTAACTAGCGACCATCTTCCATCTATTAAAACTTTACTAACCGCTTATCCACATCATTCTTTTCGCACGACCGCTAACCATGTGGGAATGATAGATACTTCTACTGGTGAAGTGGTAGCGATGTCGGGTATTATTTCTCAAGTTGTTCCTTTTGGAGATCCAAATCAGGCAGTTAGCATAACTGGGAATTTAGTGACGCGGCAAGATTACAAAAGACAACATTTAGCTAAAGCGGTAAAGTGTGAAACACTTCGCCGTATAAAAAGAGATTCTGCATTTAATCAGGGTATCGCTGTCGCTGATGTTAATGCTAAGTCATTACTGCTGAATATAGGATTAGGATATGAGCCTATAAGGGTTAACGGCGGAATCGCGTCATTTTTTTGGTGTATTTACGAACAGGAAGAAACTGCTATAATAGAAGCATGATCTATTTTTCTGAACTGCGAGGAAAGAAAGTTCTGACCGAAGATGGTATAAGAATTGGGAAATTAGATGATATTATTTTCTCAGCTACGACTAGTTCTTTTTTAACAAAATTAATTGTTGTTGATAACCGAAAAGAAGATAAAATTATTCCAATCAAATATTTAAAAAGAATTACTAATAACGTTATAATTAATAAAGCTTTTTCTACCTCAATCTTAGAAGCAGATGAACTCTATATTTTAAAAAATCTCTTGGATAAACAAATTATTGATTTAAAAGGACATAAAGTAGTTCGAGTCAACGACGTCATTCTCCAAGAGAAAGGTGAAGAGGACGTGGTAAGTGGAACTTTTTATATTAGCGGTGTTGATATTGGTTTAGTAGGAATTTTAAGATGGTTTAAACTCGATAAATTATTTAATAAAATATCCTGTCTTTTTAAAATTAAATACGGGCCGGAATTTCTTTCGTGGGCTGACATACAACTACTTGAATTAGTGAGAGGTTCAGTCAAACTTAAAAAAACAGGAGAAAAATTAATAAAAGTTCGTCCAGAAGATTTAGCGGATTATCTAGAAAGAACTACTGTTAATAATATAAAGAAAATATTGAATATCTTGGATAAAGATAAAGCGATACAAGTAATTAGTAATCTTAACTTGAGTTTACAGGCCGATTTATTTAAAAAATATCACCCAGAGAAGGTGGCCGAAATCCTTACCTTTATAGATCCAGATGATGCCACCGACATATTATTAACTTTAAAGCACAAAAAAAGAGAAGAGATTTTAAAATTACTTCCGGTAAACACTAAAAAGAATCTTGAATATTTATTGAGCATTTCGGTTACCCATATCGGTAATCTTATTACAACCGAGTTTATAACTGTTTCTCCAAATGACAGTGTTCAAGATGTCTTAAATAAAATTAAAAAAAACACTTTAGACTTTTCTTATCTTTCTCATATTTATGTAGTTAACACGAATAATCAATTAATAGGTGTCTTTAATCTTCATGAACTCTTATTAGCCGATTCAGGACAATTTGTTTACAAATTTATGATCCAAAATATGGTGGTGGTACACTTAAACACCCCATTGGAAATAGTCTATAAGAAAATGTTTAAATATAAACTGCATGTTTTGCCAGTGGTTGACGAAAGTAAAAAAATTATAGGAATAATTACTGTTATGGATGTAATAAATAAAATGCTCACAAATAAAAAATAAGTTATTGATTGACTATGAATATTGAAAAGATTATTGGTGATCTATTTAGCAAAAAGCTAAATATCTATGATGCGATCGTGAAAATAAAAAAAAGCCCCAATAAATATAAAACCCAACTACGTAAATTGTTAGTTATTCATAAACACCCCTATATAAGACTATTTTGTGCTTGGAGCTTAGGAGAAATAGAAGATACAGAAAGTTTTGATTTACTAACTAAACAATACTATATAGAAAAAGATGATAATGTTAGAACGAATATTGTTAGAGCGCTTTTTTTAATTAAACCATATAAATTCTCCCAGAAGAATTTAAAAACATTTTTCCTTGAAAGATATTATCCTATTCCCATAATGGATCTAAAATTTTTTATTTTTAATAAAAATTTTCACAATAAGATTAATTTTTTGTCGATCTATACTAAACTTAATGACAGTTTTGAGAAGATTGAATTATTAAGACATATCAAGCTATTTAAATTTAAAAGAAAAAAACTACTAACTCTATTTAAAAAAGAATTGGAAGAGGAAAAAAATATACTCATCAAGTCAGAATTGATCTTAGCGATTGCTAATCTTAATGACCCTAATTCTTTATCAACGCTGATTTCATATTATGATATGTATAAAAAAGATTTTACTAATAGTATTTTTTTAGCTTACGCCTTTGTATCAGGAGTTAACTTTCTTTGTCAAACAAAGGCCTACAACATACTCTATTCGTTGTATATCAATTATAATGAGATTTTATTAAGAGGCAGATAATTGAAGCTTTAATTTGTGGAGGAGGTCCAACAAGCTTGGAGATATTGACAAAAATTTTAGTTATCGAAAAAAATAAAGAATTAGTTGATTTTATTAATAAATATCTATTTAAAATAAAACTAACTGAGATATAAAAAGAATATCGAGTTTTTTTGGATTTTATTAAAATTAAAAATGATTAATTTTTTTCAAAAAAATAAACACCGAATAGCGATTTTTTTAGCCGTTTTTGGTCCGGCGACGATTACGGCCATCTCTGACAATGATGCCGCCGGAGTCGCCACCTATTCACTGGCTGGAGCAAAGTTTGGTTATTCAATTCTCTTTATTCTTATTTTCATTACTGTTCTTCTGGCCATTACTCAAGAGATGGGCGTAAGAATTGCTACGGTGACCGGTAAAGGACTAGGAGATCTTATCCGCGAACGATACGGTATCATTGTTTCAGTTTTTGTTTTTTTTGCTTTATCAATCGCTAATTTAGGTTCGGTGGTGGCTAACTTTTCCGCTCTCAAAGCCGTTTTTCACATGTTTAATCTCCCTGTTCTGCCGATGTTGGTTGCCGCGATAGTTTTCTGTTACCTCTTGGTAGGTAAAGGCAACTATCATACTAACCAGAGAGTTTTTTTACTAGCAATTATTCTTTATTTTTCTTACATTTTTTCCGCCTTTAAGGCGCATCCAAACTGGAATTTGGCGCTTAGTAACTTATTCTACCCGACCGGTGTTAGCCTAAATAAAGAGTATATTTTTGGGGCCATCGCTGTTTTAGGAACTACAATTACACCATGGGGACAGTTTTTTGTCCACAGTTTTGTTATCGACAAAAAGATGGGAGTAGATAAATTAAAATACGCCCAACTGGAAACTTATTTTGGTGCTTTTTTAACTGATTTTTTTACTTTTTTTATGATTGTGGCGACAGCGGCCACTTTGTTTACTCATAAAATTAGTTTGGTTTCTGGTGAACAAGCGGCATTGGCAATAAGGCCGTTTGCCGGTGAGTTGGCCGGAATTTTATTTGGCATAGGGCTGATTAATGCTGCACTAATGGGAATAATCATAATTTCTTTGACAACGGCTTACGCGTTCTCAGAATTTTTTGGCTATGAAGGTAGTCTTGACTCGTCCCTTGAACGGGGTAAATTGTTTTACGGTATTTTTATTTTTCAACTAATAATCTCCTTTATTTTAGTCATGATGCCTTCAATCTCGCTGTTCAAAATCGTTTTTTATACACAGTCTTTAAATAGCCTTTTGCTTCCTTTTGTTTTCTACTTTCTTCTAAAGATTACTAATAACAAAGATTTAATGGGTGAACATACTAATAACCGTTTTTATAATGTTTTAGCAATTTTTGGCTCAATTACCATAGTTGTTTGTTCGTCATTTGTTATAATCAGCGCTTTTTTAAAATAATCAATATGAAAAAATTAATTGTTATAACTGATTGGGCTGATGATAGCTTGACTCGGCAGGAATTCCGATCGGCAGTAGAGGGATTTCTCCAGCAGCCAGAGTTAGCTAACATAAATTATGTATCCTCTACTCCGTCGACGATTCATACAGGATATCTACTAGCTCAAGTGGTAGAAATAGAAGAACAATATGGACGACCTCTTAAAACGATTATTTTCCAAAATACTGTGATTCATTCATCAAACCAAGAAGATAGTTCACAGACTAAGGGAGATAATTTTATTGTTATTAAGCTAAAAACCGGTATTTATGTTTGTGGGCCAAATGCTGGTTACGATTTTTCTTTAATAAAACCAAAAATTGACGAAATTTTTGTTTATCAAGGCTTAATAGATAAAGACACTCATTTTCGATCCCGTGATCTTTATAGTCGAGTTTGTGCTCATTTAATAGATGAAATGGAGGATGAAATGGGGTTGGAAGAAACACATATGAATATCGTTCCATATTTAAAAGGTTTTTATATTGGTCATATAGATAATTATGGCAATATAAAGACCACCATTATTCATGAAGACATTAAGGGAAAATATGAATTTGGAAATGAGATAGAGGTTGAAATTAATAAAGTTAAAAAAAAAGTTACATATGTCCCCAGCTTATTTGTTGGATCGACTGGACAACTAGTTATTTATCCTGGTTCATCTGGTTCTAAAGACAATCCTTATCTTGAGATTTCGGTTTGGCGCTGTTTTGACGAAGAAAAATGTGATGACATCTTGGCAAAATTTAATTATCCTCGCCCGGGAATGGAGATAAAGTTTTAGTTTAGCAAACGGGTTAGGTGATGTTTATTTTTAAGTCCTCCAGATTTTGGAGGACTAATTTTTTTCTAAAGAAAAAAATTAGAAAGGAGGTGATCCAGCCGCTCCTTCCAGAACGGCTACCTTGTTACGACTTAACCCCCATCGCCAAAATTATTCTCTTTTCCCGATTAGATCGGAAAGTTTCGAATAGCATCGACTTTGTTGGCTTGACGGGCGGTGTGTGCAAGAGGCAAGAACGCATTCACCGTGGCATGACTGATCCACGATTACTACCAATTCCACGTTCATGAAGTCGAGTTGCAGACTTCAATCCCCACCGAGAACAGGTTTAGTGATTAGCTTCTTTTCGCAAAGTAGCAAAACACATTATTTCTGTCCATTGTAACATGTGTGTAGCCCAGGACATAAGGACCATGCTGACCTGACGTCTACCCCTCCTTCCTTCCCGACGAAATGTCGGGACCGTTTCCCGAGACAGATTTAACTCGGGATGGGGGTTGCGCTCGTTGTCCCACTTAAGGGCACTCCTCACGGAACGAGCTGACGACGGCCATGCAGCACCTGTGCCACCATCCTTGCGGATTTCTCACTATTTCTAGCAAAATGTACGGTGGCATGTCAAGTCCTGGTGAGGTTCTTCGGTTCGTTTCGAATTAAACCACATGTTCCACTGGTTGTGTGCCTCCCCGCCAATTCCTTTGAGTTTTAACCTTGCGGTCGTACTCCCCAGGCGGCTTGCTTAACGGTTTCCCTTCGCCACACCAACCCCGCAAAAGCGGGGTCAATGCAGCTAGCAAGCATAGTTTACGGCTAGGACTACGCAGGTCTCTAATCTGCTTCGCTCCCCTAGCTTTCGTGTTTCAGCGTCAGTTACCTTCTAGAAACTCGCCTTCGCCACTGGTGTTCCCCAGGGTATCAACGCATTTCACTACTCCTCCCTGAGTTCCAGTTTCCCTTAAGATAACTCTAGTTCGATAGTATCTTAGCCTGTCCTACGGTTAAGCCGTAGTATTTAAACCAAGACTTATCGCACCGCCTACACGACCCTTTAAGCCCAATAAAACCGGATAACGTTTGGGGCCCACGTATTACCGACGCTTCTGGCACGCAGTTAGCGGCCCCTTTCTTATAAGGTACCGTCAAAGCCCGCTAAGCGGGCCTTTCTTCCCTTATCACAGCAGTTTACGCTCCGAAGAGTTTCTTCCTGCACGCGGTGTCGCGCGGTCAGGCTTTCGCCCATTGCCGACTATTCCTGATTGCTGCCTCCCGTAGGAGTGGGGCCCGTGTCTCAGTGCCCCTCTGGCTGACCACCCTCTCAGGCCAGCTATCCGTCATAGGCTTGGTAGGCCTTTACCCTACCAACTACCTGATAGACCGCAGACTCATCTCAAAGCAAGTAGTTACACTCTTTATTAGATTTGCATCTAACACATGAAGCATTACTCCACCTTTCGATGGACTAGTCTTCACTTTGAGGCAGATTTCTACGTGTTACTCAGCCGTCCGCCATTACCCCGCCTTGCAGCGGGGACATTCGACTTGCATATCTCAGGCACACCGCCAACGTTTATCCTGAGCCAGGATCAAACTCTTAATAAAACCAGGCACAAGTCTGCGCCTGGTTAAAAGTCAGGTACCGAATGGTACCTGATTCCTAACCCGATTGATAAACTAAAAAATTTATTGTCAAAGTGCAATCATTATTATAAATGAAAAATAATAAAAAGCAATGGATTTTTTATATGGGGGAAATGGTCAATTTTGACAGCTGGTCTTGGTTTTTACCAATATTAATGATACCGTTAATAGTAACATCAGAAGGATTAGTGGCGATGTTGACTTTGATTTTAATTTCTTTGGCAATAAAAGTTTCAATTCCCTTGACGTTAGCCAACCCGCCAGTTAAAACAACTCCTTGGGTATAGATCTCATCAACAATCTCGGGTTGAGCAATTTCCATCAATTCCTTAATAATATCGATAATTTGGGTCATTGAAGTAAAAAGAGCTTCTTTAATTTCTGAGGATTTTAATCTAATTGATTTTGGTAACCCCGTTTCCAAAGATTTCCCCCTGACCGTCATAATTTTTTCTTCGTTTTGAAAATTCAATAATGAAGTTTTTACCAAATCGCATGTGGCATCGCCCAGAATAATACCGTGTTTGAGATATAAATAATTGGCTAAAATTTGTCCAAAACCTTCTCCAGCCGTTCTTAAAGTCTTTTCACTGACGATGCCTCCTCCACTGATGATGGCTGCCTCAATCAACCCGCCGCCCAAGTCAACAATTAAAATGGGATGGTGTGATAAGATGTCGCCACTGACACCGGCCGCGTTGGCCACCGGTTTTTCGATCAAAAAAACCGAAGAAAAGTTTAGTTTAAAAAGAACTTCTTCAACCGCCTTCTTTTCGATTTCAGTAGCCGAATAGGGAACGGCCGCGATCGCTCTTAAAAAAGGTTTAAGAAGTCTAAAATTATTCAAATAAATTTTTACCGATTTAGAAAATAAATATTCGATTAAAACCAATTGGGCGTCAAAGTTAGAAATGATGCTGTTAACGATTGGGTGAATTATTTGGATAAAATCCGGCGTCTTACCAATGATTTTTTTTGCTTCATTGCCAAAAAAAATATACTCTTTTGTTTTGGTATTTAATCCAATCACTGTCGGTTGTCTTAAGACCACTCCTCTATCCTTAATGGCAATCCGTGTGTTAGTCGTGCCAAAATCAAAATAGACATCAAATGGCGTTAAAAAAGACCGTTGCAGTTTTTTAAGATTTTCAATAAAATTAAACATGGTAAAGAAAAATCAAAATTCAAAAGTCAAAGATCAAAAATAAAATGCTAAAATCAAGACTGATTGATTATATAAATAAATTCCTTAAATATTGCTTTTACTCTCTTTTTATTTTTACCCCATTGATCATGTCATCTCACACCTCGGAACTCTTTGAATTTAATAAAGTGTTGCTTATTTATATCATTACTACTCTTATTTTATTTTTCTGGTTGTTAAAGATGATTGTCAACAATAAAATTATAATAAAAAAAACTCCTTTTGATATCCCGATATTTTTATTTTCTCTTACTCAGTTGATATCGACGGTTTTCTCCATCGATCGCCACACTTCTTTTTTTGGTTATTATGGACGTTTTAATGGCGGTTTGCTCTCTCTTATTGCTTATTTGATTTTGTATTATGGGTTTGTTTCCAACTTCCCAGATTTTGGCGAGCGTTTTATTTTTAACTTGCTTAAATTATCTATTTTTTCCTCCGTTGCAGTTATTCTTTGGGGTTTGCCGGGAAAGTTTGGCTATGATCTTTCCTGCTTTGTTTTTACCGGTAAGCTAACCGATAGTTGTTGGACGGATCAATTCCGTCCGGCCGAAAGATTATTTTCGACCCTCGGTCAACCAAACTGGCTAGGTGCATATTTAACTATTACTTTTTTTCTCGGCCTTTATTTTTTCCTTAAAACAAAAGATTCCAAATACTTAATATTGAATACAATATACTTAACAGTCAATTTTATTACTCTTCTCTTCACCAGATCACGATCGGCTTTATTAGCTTTAGTTTTAGGAATTTGTTTCTTTGTCGTTTTATTTTATTCCCACTTTAGACACTGTCGTGATATAAGTCGTGTCTTTAAACGAGCCATCGTTTTAACAATTCTTTTAATAATATCAGTTTTTATTTTTAAAACGGGTATTCAATCTATTGATCAATTAATAGACTGGGTAACTTATCAAAAAATTTTTGTTAATGAAAAAATAGATAATATTCCCAATGTTACTAAACAGCCTTCGAGCGGCATCAATTCTGACGTGACTGAATCGGGCGATATTAGAAGAATAGTTTGGCAAGGAGCGGTTGAGTTAGGTAAACGTTACCCATGGTTTGGTAGCGGACCGGAAACTTTTGCTTACAGTTATTATTTTGTTAGACCAAAAGAACATAATCTTACCTCAGAATGGGATTTTCTTTATAATAAGGCGCATAATGAGTACCTTAACTACCTTGCAACTACAGGTTTTGTAGGATTAGGAGCATATTTAATTTTCATATTGGTAGTGGTAATTTTTAGCATTTATAATCTCAAAGCTCAAAACTCAAAGCTCAAAACTAAATCTAAAAACTTAAATCTTAAAAAAGATTTAAAGATTGAGGATTTGGATTTGAGTTCTAGGATTTTAGTTCTAAGTTTAATATGTGCTTACTTATCTATTCTGGTGACCAACTTTTTTGGTTTTTCGACGACAACGATAAACCTTTTCTTTTATATCATTCCCGCTATCTTTATTTCACAACTCTCAAACCCAGTTCTTGACGAAAATCAATTATCAAACATTAATAATCGACAATCATCAATAGTTTCATCTTTAAAGCAAAAAGTTTATACCGGTTTTATTATCCTTTTTACTTTCTATCTGCTTTTCTCTATCGGTCGTTATCGGCTTGCCGATATTAATTATGTTAAGGGCGACAACCTGTATAAGACAGGAGACTATCAAGAAGCGGCTAAATTTTTATTTAAGGCTTTAGAGTATAAATACGAACATGTTTATGAAGATAAGCTTTCTAGCGTTCTAGCCTATTTAGCCTTTGTCAGCTCGTATCAAAAACAAACAAAAACGACCAAACAGTTGATCGACCTGTCTAAATTTTATAACCAGAAGAGTCTGGCGGAGTCAGCAATGAATATCCTTTATTGGAAAACTAAAGCCAAAAATGCCTATCTTTTCTACCAAATAAACGGAGAGATTGACGAGATTAATAATGGAGTTGATGCTTTGAAGCACGGTGAAGGATTGGCGTCGACCGATCCAAAAATACCTTATAGTTTGGCTATTTATTATTCGCTTTTAGCTGACCAAAACATAAACAATCAGCTGACAGAAGAATATCAAAATTTATCTATTGAAGAGATTAACAAGACGATAGACTTAAAGGCTAATGATAAAGGTTATTACCTTCTTAAGGCCCAGTTATTAAAAAAATATCATCGAAAGGAAGAGGCACGATCGGTCTTAAAATTTATTCTAAATAAGATAGCTCCCGACGATCCAGAAGCGATTAAAGAACTTCAGAATTTAGATCGTCTATGAATTTACAACCTTAGCGGTTCATGGGCGCAGTCCTATACCGAATGGTATACGGACGAAGTCCTGTATCAAATGGTACAGGAATAAAATATCAAGATGAATTATTGTCTGCGGAAAAAGCGACGAAGGAAAAAAGAGCTGGGATTTGGAGTTTATAAATTGTTTTATCTATTTTATAAAATAACCAAAATATGCACTTCTTAATCCCTCATTAGGAAAACCATTCTTTTTGAAATCTTCAATCTCATCTTTTGAAAAAAATCTTATCATTGCACATTCTGCTTGAACTTTATTCCCTACTAGTTTATGAAGAGTTTCAAAATCTTCTTGGGTCGTGTATTGTCCGTTACATTCTCTTGTAAAACGTTCTAGCTCTCTCTCTGCCTCCGTATATTCTGAGATATCGTAAGCAGAAAAGCCCTGTTCTCTAAGAGTAGAAACAAAAGCCAGTCTTTTTTCTACTGATACTTCATCTTTTGAGACGACTAAACCACCATCAATATCCGAATCCTTAATAGCTAAATCTCTAGCAATTGAACTATCCGTTACGCACTTAAATTCTAAAAAATCAACAAGTTGCCTTAAAGATTTAGTGTTTATTTTTATTCTTAGTTCAGGATGTTTTTGAAGCAATTTCGATCTTTCTTCGATTTTAAAATGACGAGCCTTTTCAAATTCAGCAGTAATCGTATCAACAATGGGCATAATTTTAACTGTGTTATAAATTTTTTCTAAACAATGAGCAAATTTCCTGGTAATCACAATAATTACATAAAGAATTTCGTTTTGGTTTTAGTTCAATATCGTTCTTGATAGTTTCAGCATAATTAATAATTTCCTCTTCAACTTGATTTAAGTCTTTGCTACTTTTATATTCATCAATCTTATTCTCTTTTAAATAGAAAAGAATTTTTTTATCTACTTTATATTCTGGGTATTTTTTTGTAAGTAAATATTCATAAAAATTAAGCTGGAATTCATAATTGTTTTGGCCGTCTTCTTTGTATTTACCAGTTTTATAATCAATCAAAGTTAATTTATTATCCTTCAAATCAACACGATCAAATTTTCCCCCGAGTTCCAGTTCAGAACTAAGTTGATATTTTGGAAAATCTTCCGTCAATAAAGGTTCCCCCTCAGAAAATTTACTTTTAAGAAATACTTTAAATTGTTTTTTTGACTCTTCAACATACTTGATGATATTTTCTTTGTTTTTAAATATTTTGTTATGTTTTTGAAAATTATATTTGAATTTTGTTTCAAATAATTTTCTTAATGTTTCAAAATTTCTGCCTTCTTTTTTAGTCCTTTTATAAAAATCATTTAAACATCCGTGAATTAAATTACCAAAAACCAAGTCAGGAGTATCTTTTCTATATGCTAATCTTATTTGCATATCAGTTTCGCATTTATATTTAAAAGGACATTGCTTATAAGTTGCGATTTTACTGGGTGAAAGTTTAATCATAAACAACTCTTATTGTAGCAAAAGTTTTAAAAAACTCGTCAAATTTTGAAGATACAATTTTACACCTTACAACTTTACACCTCAGAGGTGTACACTTACAACTTTACACCTCAGAGGTGGGAATAGGTGGGAATAATTTACACCTCAGAGGTGGGAATAGGTGGGAATACGCCTCCGACTCTTCGGATGAGAGAGTATAATATCAGCACTGTAATTCATAACTGGATTAGTTAAGACTGATTGGAACTTCATAAGGACTCTTATAAAATTATCTGGTGATAAACCCTGCCTAGAAAATGCAAGGAGCGCTAATTGATCATATACAAAATTCCAAACGGTACGAACTCTATCGATTTTTGGATGATCATAAAATCTGCTTCCATAATCAGTGATTTCATAAATTGATTCCTGTGGATCTCTATAAGATTGGGTAACGTCTTTTGCCCTTCCTTCTTCGACTAGCGTTTTTAACGCAAGATTTGCAAAGTTAACAAGTTGAGCTCTTTGTCTGTCACTATAAGGAGAATCAACGAAATAAGTTTTCATACTGCTCCATCTCCATGGTTCGGCGTATAAGTCTTCTTCTAGAAGTAACCTTGCGGCTCCTGAAGGGGTTGAGTATTTAAGAGAGCGGCGAGTGGCGCCTCTCTGAATTAATTCTTCACAGGACTGAACTTTATATCGAGTATGTTGTTCTTCATTAAGTATTGTCCAACCGGGTTGCACGAGCTTTGTGGTTAGAAATGTACGATACCGAGTCCGTTGTTCGTCTCGAAGGCGTTGTGGGGTAAAAAATAATATGTCGATCTCTCTTGGTCTAGGTTGATCGGGTAAATGAATCTGGTAAATAAAGTAACCAGCTCCTATTTGATTTGCATGTTCTGTTATCGCGTAAATATCAACGTCGCTCTTACGAGTCCGAAAATTCATACGACCTTCCGGAGACATTAAGGCTGCTGTTGAACCTCTCAAAACAGCTGTGTGTGCATTTTTTCCTTGCTGTGTAGAAGGAAATCCTGTAATTTGGTACAAGTCAAGCATAGAATGGGGATCTGGTTGTTGAAATTTAAAAGAATTCCCATTACTGGGAAGTATTGGATTGTAGTTTAGAACTTCTTGTCTCATAAAATATAAAATTCATCAGTTAATAGTATTATAAATTATTGACAAATCCTTTTATATAAGGAACTTTACACCTCTGAGGTGGGAATAGGTGGGAATAGGTGGGAATAATTTACACCTCAGAAGTGGGAATAGGTGGGAACTCTTATAAATTGGCAAAATGATTTTCAACCCAAAAAAAATGAAAAAGTAGTTTTATTTCATGAGGGAATTAATTCATAATAATAAAGTGTGTTTAATCTTTTGTCTGTAGATCATACGCAACAAAAATAGATGTTTAGATTGTTATAGTAATAAAAAAATGAGGAAGTACTACTAACAAGAACTCCTCGTCTATTAACTTTCTGTAGGTCATAAATCGAAAGGTTTATGGATTTTTTCGAAAGATTAAACCAGATAGCAGGGAGCTTTGTTTAAAATTCGAAGTTAATTGGCTGGAAGAGGAGTAATGTTGGGGCTGGAAATAGTATACTTGCAAAGCCCACAATTTCCACAATCAGGATTACCACTATAACCAGTTTGACTGACTCCCGCTCCTTGGTCAAGGGAATTTTCGATACAGGAGAATAATCGATAATAACTACCATCAGAAGATTGATAGAGATAATTATTGGTACTAATTGGGTCATTAGAAACAACCTGCATATATATCTTTTCTGTTGCTAAACAACTTACAGTCTCACATAATTTACCACCAAAAGGGAATGAAAAAGTAGGATAACTTCTTTTATCCTCGTAATACATTTCTACCGCTCTCTGAATTTGTTCCAGATCTGTTTTTCGTCTGGCATCTCGGCCTTTTTTCAAAGAAGAAAAAAAATTACCGGCGATCAACGCCACCAGAACACCCAAAATCACAATTACAATCATCAACTCCATCAAGGTAAATCCTTTTTTGTTCATATTTTTATTGTAAAGAAAAAAATAAATAATTGCAAATAAATGTATAAGTCACAGACATTACCCATGTACCAGCCCCGACGTAACGTCGGTACGGTACAGGGTTTCGCACTCAGAAACCCTGTTCGGACTGATGCCCCGAGCGCCACAGTGGGATACCCCACGTGGTGTCCCATAAGCTCGGGGAGTGCTTCACGTTTCACATGTTTCGTAACTTATTCAGTATATGTATAATATTTATTTATGGGTAATAAATTTAATAACAACATTATCACCAAAGTACCACCAGATTATTATTATCAGGGTATAAAAAAAAATGTTTTTCAGAGCAAATGGCATTATGGAAAACTTAATGCAGTTCTAAATTTAATTAAATTTAATTTTAAAAAAGTATTGGACGTAGGTTGTGCTTCAGGTTGGTTTACATATCAAATAGCTCAACGTTTTCCTCATTGTCAAATAGTCGGTATAGATATATACCGTAAGGCAATTCAATATGCTAAATCGATTAATGAAAATAATAAAAAGATACATTTTCGACAAGCAAATGCTAATAAATTACCTTTTAAAAATAATCAATTTGATTTAATTATATGCGCAGAAGTAATTGAACATGTCAACAATCCTAAAAAAACTCTTATGGAGATTAAAAGAGTTCTCGCTCCCCGAGGATTTTTATTAATTGAAATGGATACGGGGAATTGGTTATTTAAAATTATTTGGTACCTTTGGACAAAGTTTCTTAAGGGAAAAGTTTGGAAAAAAGCTCATATAAATTTATTAAATACTAAAATACTCGAAGAATTATTAGTCAGCTCGGGGTATAAAATAAAGTCAAAAAAAATATTCAATTATTCAATGGGAGTTATTTTTCTATGCTCCAAAATTCTTAAAACGTCGTGAGAAGTTAAATAAATAATCAGTGAATAAAAACAAACAAACTAAGTAATAACTGTTGAAAAATGCATGATACATAAAAATATTGAAGAGAAGTAAAACGGTACTTAATTTAATTAAAATATGTCTTTTTTGTAAATAAACGAATAAATATAATAATAGAAAAAAAAGATATCCTGTTAAATAGCCATATTGGTTGTTTGATACAAATATCGTTTTGTTTAATAAACTAGGTAAAGTTAGACTGTTGTAGATTGGGCTAGTAATTTTATTTGGATTAAGATTAAAGAATACATCTTCAAGAAAAGCTTTTGGATTAAATATAAAAAATAAAAATACTATCATAAACGGGAAAAAGAATAATATTAATTTCTTTAAAGTAATAATTTCCTGTAGTTTTTTTATTCCTTGTAATAAGATAGGTAGTAAAATAATCAATGTTTGGCGAAAACTAAAGAAAAAGCCTAAAAATAAAATCGCCCAACCGATTTTCTTATTTAAATAAAAATATAAGAAACAAATAAAAAATAAAAAAATAATTGGATCTAAATAGCTATGTTCTAAAATATAGAAGGATCGGGGTAAAAAAAGAAAAACCAATGTTAAGATATTTAAGGAATATGGATTAATCTTATTTTTAAATAATTTACGGAGGAGAAAAATTGAAACGAGATTAGCACAAATTATCCCAAAGCGAGGATCATTAAATAACAAAACAAATGGTAAACTGTATAAAAAACTTGCCGGTAAATAATTATAGTAATTAGATTCTATCCCCGGATATACTCGACTGTACTCTTCAGAATAAGGATTTTTTCCTTGGATTAACTTCAATGGTGCCTCTTTCAAAACAACTACGGTGTCAACATGTGGATGTGGCGAGTTATATATAGTCAAAAAGGAAATAATAAGGTAAAATACGATTATTCCTTTAAAAAGATAGTGATCATAGTTTGATTTTACGGGAATTAAATTAAATAGACTAACGATAATCAGCAAAAAGAAAATAATATATTTCCCTATCAAAATAGACCCTTGATTTTGATATAATCCTCCATAATAGATTAATCCGTATATAGGTAAAATTAATAAGCCCAGAGTGGATGATTGTTTAAAAATTACACGATTTTTATCTTTAAAAATAAGTAAATTAATTAGAATAAAAACAATAATTAATAGTGATGCATAATTAAAAAAACCTAAATTAGGAACGATGGAAAAAAAAAGAAGCAGTAAAATAAATAATTTTCTGTTCATAGGAATTTATTTTCTATTATACTGCATTATATTTTTTACTATTAAAAATAAACTGCTGTTTACTCCCGACTTTGGCGAAAGTGACGCATATCATCTCAATTTATCTTTAAAATATTTTCTAGCGCAAAACTTAAGGCAAGGGAAAATTCCTTTTTGGACTAACCAACTTCAAGGAGGCTATCCCTTGTTTTCCGAAGGGCAAATTGGGACACTCTTTCTTCCCAACCTCTTATTTTTTAAATTCTTAAATTTTCCCGATGCCTATAATCTTGTTTTTGTTTTTTCACTATTTCTTATCAGTTCTGGTTTCTATCTTCTTTTGAGGGAGTTTAAAGTTAAAGCTTTGATTTCTTTACTATTAAGTTTAATTTTTACTTTTAGCGGAACGATATCATTGCGTTGGGTTCATATTAATCTAATTCAATCATTCTCTCTCACACCCTTACTGTGCTATGTTTTAATTAAATATTTCAACTCAAAAAAAAAGAGTTTACCTTTAATCGCCACTCTAGTTATTTCGCAGATTATTTTTGCCGGACACCTGCAAATAGTCTTTATTAGCCTATTTGCTCTTTTTTTGTTTTGCGTTGTTTATCTTATTCTTAAAAAAAAGAGTCTTAGCGAAATTTCCATCAATATCGTTTTTCTATTTTTTATAATAATAAGCGGATTTATCCTGTCTTTATCGCAGATTTTGCCAACATTTCTTTTGACGCAAAACTCATCAAGATTACTGTCGTTAGATTATAACATCGCCACTTCGTTTCCCTTTACCTGGGCCCACCTAATTTCTTATTTCACTCCCTACTATTTTGGTAGTCCGAAATTAGGTACCTATCCGCCATATTCAAATGATTGGGGCATTTTTTGGGAAAATACGCCCTATTTGGGATGGCCTCTTTTTCTTTTAATGTTTACTTCTTTGATTATTACTATTAAAAAAAACTTTTCAAAAAAGCTGGTTTTTTTTGGATTGTTGTTGACAATTTTTTTTATATTTTTAGCCTTAGGGAAAAATTCTCCTTTTTACTTTATTTTCAGTTTTTTTCCATTCAATAGTTTTCGTACCCCTTCAAAATATCTTCTGGCCGCCAATTTTTTTCTCGTTTTTACCGCTGGAATAATTATCAATAACTTATATTTATCTTTAAAACACCAACTATCAAAGATAATATTAATTATTTTGCTTTTGTTTAATATCGTTATATTAATTAAATTTACATTTAATTATCAATTATTTTTAAATAAAGACATAGTTTTATCAACACCAAAATCCTCCAATATTATTGATAATAATTCTTTGTATTTGACATTGGGTCAGGGTAATGATTGGAACGATGTTTTTTTAAATAAAGGTTGGCTGACGGAAAATAGTATTAATAATTATTTATTTTTTAAAAATTATTTGTACCAAAACTCTAATCTGTTATTTGGCAAAAAAATTTTCAATATTAACACCGGAACATTTAAATTAAGAAGACCAGAATATTTAAAAGATTTGGTGGAGAAAAACATTAGTTTAGAAGATAAAAAAACAATTATTATAGATAGGAAACTACAAAATCTTTTAGAAATCATTGGAATACGATATATAATCTCATCTTTACCAATTCAAGATGATGCCTACAAGCTTTTAACCAGTTTACAAAATAATAAATATAAAATTTTTATATATAAGGATAGTCAAATAGGATCGGAATTGTTTTATGTCCCAAAAAAAATAAAGAAAATTACTTTTCTTAACGAATTTACCGAAAATTATCAAGATGACAAAATTTCCCTTTCTCATTCTTTGATTGAAGATATTCCTTTTGCCGCCATTACCAATAATGAGAAATATTCGCTTTCCCACATAGAAACTTATGGCAATAATCTAAAAATCAAAGGCAGCTTTAAAAATAAAACGTTTTTTGTCCTGCAACAAAATTATTATCCAGAGTGGTCGGTTTATATTGATGGGAAAAGGACATCAATCTATAAAACAAATTTAATTCATATAGGTTTTTTTATTCCAAAAGGAACACATGATATTGAATTGAGGTATGAGAATTTTTATTTCAAACTAGGTTTAGTCATATCTTTTATGTACCTTCTCCTGTTTATTTTTATATTATTTAAACTAAAAAGACTTTAACTTAATCTTAGCGTTTTGCTGGTAAGATTTTATCTTTTGCCGCATTTTATTTTTCTCGGACTCTTTTTGATAACAGTTATCAGCAATATCTTTCAATTGATTAATGTAGAGCGAGTCGGTAGATTCAGCTAAAGCCTTTTCAATTGCCATTTGGGAATTAAGACAATCACCAGCAATTTCATAATACTTTGACAGTAGAAAATTATTATCTAAGTCATCAGGTTTGAGAATGATCGAAGTGTTTATATGGCCAAGCGCTTTTTCCAGTTTTTTTTGTTCTAAGTAGAAGTAGGCAGTATTTTGGTGAGCGATTGAGTAAGCGCGCAAAATATCAGCAGTAAAGAGATTTTTAAATATTGGATTGTTATTAATCACCTGCTGTTCGATTCCCATATTAAAATAATTTTTCCAAAAAAAATCTAATATCTGCTCGGTTGAAGTATTACTGATGGCAGATTTTTTTTCTAATTTATATAGAATACCCTGGGGAACCCACAGATAATTAGCTAAATTTGGCAGAGGGTATTTTTCATTTGAGTAAATATTAAACCGATTCTTATTAATCTCGATTAGCTTTTCAATTCTATTACCCTTTTTTAATCCAAGTTTTAACTGGGGATATTGAGATGACAGAACCGGTCCATAAAAATCGGTTAACAATTTATTGGCGTGAATAATTATTTTATTTTTTTGAAAACGTGGTTGTGAAAAATAAATGTATTGAGTATCAAACAATACCGTATCTTGAGATAATAAAATAATTGAGGGTGGCTTGGTAAAAGTTAGCACATCTCGTCCAAGATTTTCGGCAAAATTATTGTTCTTCAGAGCTAATATTGGCCGAATATTTCTTGCTAACTGACCAAAGGGATAGATAAGAAAGAAAATTGATACAACAAATAAAGAAAATTTTTTTAAGAACAAGTTTTTAATTAAAATGTTTAATATTTTTTTTATTAAATCGTAGATTACCCATAAGCCAAAATAGATAAATATGGCCAAAAAAAAGTAAAAACCATGTAAAAATCTTTCCATGGTGGCAAAAAAAAAGCTGCCGGATAAAGGAAAATTGGCATAAAAGAAAAAGAAGGGTCCAAACGAAACTATATTTATTAATACGGCTGTTAATAGCAACTTTAAATGTTTATTTGTTGATTTATAGTAATAAATAAAAGCGGCAGCAAAAGCGATGATTCCTAAAAAAGTAAAGTCGCTTAGTATAAATAAAAACAAATTTTTTAGTTGTAAAAAGCGGTGAATTGGTAAGTTGGTAATAAACGAACCGGCAGTAAATGTCCCATATCCCTGTCTAAGGAGGATGTAGATGATTCCTTTTAGGCTAGTCGCATTGCCCCAGATGATCGGGGCTTTATTATTATAAGCAATAATCAACTGCAGATTGGGAAGAAGGCCGGTAAAAAACATTAACAGACAGATAAATAGAGAGAATATTGTTACCCTTATTTTACGTCGTTCTTTCCACAACAAAAACATCAGAGCCGGCAATACCAAAAAAAAAGTATGGTGGTGTGAGGTTGCCAGGCCGATTATCAAAGATAAGATATATAAGTAGAAAACTTTATTCGATTTATAAAATAGGATGGATAAATAAAAACAGCTGGTGATTAATAAAGTATTTAGGGGAAACACCTCGGGGACGATGGCGTATAACCAGATAATATAATTGAAAGCTAAAACGCCAACAGTGATAGTCAATATCCAGCCTGAGTAATATTTAGGCTTAAATAAAACCTTGATAATTTTGATAAAGAAATATAAAGATAAAACGGTGGAAACGATTGATATTAGAGTGACACGACCGGCCGGGCTAATAGTAATAAAATTTAAACTGTTTACCACTATTCCTAGCAAAGTAAATAAACTGTAGCCTGGGGGATGAGCAAAGCCTTTGGTGATTATCGCCGATACCAAGTCTCCCGCGTCACCGCCAAAAATAGTTTTTGAGAGTGTAACTAAATAAACCAATAGCAAAAAAAACAACGTAAAGCTAGACATCCATAAATTATATCAAACAGACTTTATTGGAAGCAGATAAAGCAATCGGTAGCAGTAGCTTGAGGACACGCATCAGTAGTTCGTTCACTTCCTGATTGATCGAATCTTGTATTTTGATCATTTCTAAACGATTTAGATTGAGGTTGGAAACAAACAACCAACTTCTCAGAATTAGGATAATAAACAGAGATATTTTTTAAATTACTTGATCCGCCGGCTAATGAATAAAAGTCGGCCTTTAATTCCCCAGCCGAGGCTGTCTCGGTAATAGAAGCAGACAGAGCTCCTAAATCAGTAACGCTTCCAGTAGTAAACCCAGCATCCGCCACTACCCAGGGGAACTGATTTCTTTGGGCATAATAGCGTATGCCTGCCTGATAAAATTCTGCCGCCGTATTTCTCATTGAGGTATCCTTACCTTTTTTCAGTTGTTCAAATGGATCAACTGCCGCAAGCAATCCGACTGCTAAAGCACCAAGAAGAGCGATAACAATTAAAATTTCAATTAGGGTAAAACCTTTAAGCAATTTGCCCATATAAATTAATACTAATACTATTGATTTTGGTTTGTCAAGGGGAATTTTCAAAGTAGAGAGAAATTATGTTATCTTAACTAAAAGCTGCTCGTTAGTTGATAGATGGGTGTGATTACCGACATGACCAAAATACCGACGGCGGCGCCAAGTACTACTAAAATTGATGGTTCAATCAACGACGTCATTGTTTTGACGGCTAAGTCCGACTCCATTTCAAAGTAGTGCGAAATTCGCCCAAGGGTTTCATCAAGCTTACCGGTTTGCTCACCGACAATCACCATTTGGACAAGAATGGGCGGAAAGATCTGTTCTTGAAGCATAGCCGAACCAAGAGAGACGCCTCTTTCGACCTCTTTATAAACGTTTCGAAAAGCTTTTTGATAAATAACATTATTGACGGTTTCGATTATAATTTCGAGACTCTCAAGAATAGAAACACCCGAGCCAATTAAAATAGAAAGAGTTCGGGTAGCGTCAACCAAAGAACTAATCTTGACCACATTGCTGATTGCCGGTAATTTTAGGACTGTGGAGTCGGAAAAAAGTTTTCCTTGATTGGAACGGAGAAATCTCTTAACTAAAATATATAGACCAATAAAAAAAGCAATAATTATTGGCCAATATTTAGCGCTAAAAGACGAAGCTGCCATCAGAATTTGAGTGGTTAACGGTAATGATAAATTAAAATCTTTGTATAAATTTAGAAGTTTTGGGATAACAAATGTAACCATAATAAACATAACGCCAACCATACCCAGAATAAGAATCATTGGATAAATCATTGCTCCTTTGATTTTTCCCTGAAACTCACGCTGCTTTTCTAGATTCTGAGCAAGTTTAAGAAGAATATCGCTAAGTTTGCCTGATGCTTCTCCTGACTTAACTAATGAGATATAAAGGTTAGAAAAAAACTGGGGATACTTTTTTAAAACCATAGAAAAACTATCACCTTCTTTAATTTCTTTTTCGATATTATTAACCAACTCCGATAAACCTTTTTTACTTACTTGTTTTTTTAAAATATCAAAGGAATCAACTAAAGTTAGACCGGCGTTAAGCATGATGGCCAACTGTCGGGTAAGATCAACGATATCGGTGAAAGAAACACGGTTAAAAAAGAAAGCTAAATTAGATTCAATTAGATTTTCTTTAGGTTTTATTTCAATCAAAAAAAAACCCTGCCTTTTTAAATTAAAGGCAACTGTTTTTTCATTTTCTGCCTCAACTGTTTTAGAGATTATTTTATTGTTTCGGAATGCTCTATAACAAAATAACATAGATTAAGGATTCATTAATTTAGAAAATTCCTTAGGTCGTAAAGCGCTGTTAACGGCTGTTTCTTTAGAAATGAGATTCCTTTTGAGTAAAGACAAAAGATAGTTTTCAAAGAGAATCATTCCCTCTCCTTCACTCGTAGCGATAACATTATTTAGCATGTGGAAACGACCATCACGAACGATTGTTGCCACCGCTGAGTTATTCAATAATATCTCAAGCGCGGGAATTCTTTCTGTATTGGTAAGATTAGTAATTAATCTTTGAGCGATAACAACCTTCAAGACCGATGAGAGTTGTTTGCGTATCTGAGCCTGTTGTCGTGAGGGGAAAACATCAACAATTCGGTTGATGGCCTCAACTGTATTTCCGGTATGGAGAGAAGAAAAAACCAGATGTCCGGTTTCCGCCAGAGTTAAGACAAGTTGAATTGAGTCGTAGTCTCGCATCTCACCAACTAAAACAACATCAGGATCTTCACGTAGCGCCGCCTTAAGAGCAATATTCCATGAAGGAGCGTCTTGATAAAGTTCTCGTTGAGAAACAAGAGATTTAGCTGGCGGGTAAACATATTCAATCGGATCTTCAATGGTAATAATATGCTTGCTTTGGTCAAGGTTTATTTCATTAATTAAAGAAGCTAAAGTGGTTGACTTACCTTCACCAGTAGGACCGGTAATCAATATTAATCCTTGATTAAAGTGAATAAAATTATGAAAAATCGGTGGAAGGTTTAGTTGCTCGATGGTTAATATTTTATTATCTAAAAGACGAATTGCGCTAGCGAGTTTACTGTTGGCAAAATAGGCATTACATCGAAAACGGTAATTATTATATTGATAGGCAAAGTCGATTTGTTTATTAGAAAAAAGAATTTCCTTTTGTTGATCGTTTAATATCGATAAAATTAATCTTTTACTTTCCTCTTCAGGAATTATCATCAAGGTTTTGAGTTGATAAATAGTGCCGTTAACTCTAATTGCCGGATAGTAACCGGGAATGATATGCAGATCGGAAGCTTTTTTTTGGATACAAATGTCCAAGTATTGCTTAATTTCCATAATTTATTTTTTTAGGTTTCTGCCACTCTCAAAACTTCTTCGATAGTGGTTAAACCATCAAGAACTTTTAAATAACCGTCCTGTTTCATTGTGATCAGCCCCTCGTTTTTGGCTTGGTTTTCTATCTCCTTACCACTGTTTTGTTGGATGATCATTTTATTTATCGTTGAAGTGATTTTCAAAACCTCAAAGATAGCGATTCGGCCAAAATAACCACTATTACTACATTGATTGCATCCGACGCCTTTTGTTAGTAATATTGGTTGACCAGTTCTATACGCAACCGGAAGAAGATTTCCTAATACTTCTTTGATGTTGTTTTGGATTTCTTCGACCGGCGTATAAGTTTTTTTGCAGTTAGGACAGATTCTTCTGACAATTCTTTGAGCCATCGCGGCGTTAAGAACGGACGCAATAAGAAAAGTTTCTCCCCCTAGATCAATCAGACGGGGAATGGCCGTAGCCGCATCGTTAGTGTGTAAAGTAGAAAAAACTAAGTGACCTGTCAAAGCCGCCTGAATCGCCAATTGTGTTGTTTCCTTGTCTCGAATTTCACCAACAAGAATAATGTTCGGATCCTGTCTGAGAAAGGCGCGCAGTCCATTAGCGAAGGTTAAACCTGCTTGAGGATTTATCTGAACTTGATTGATGCCGGCGATTTGATATTCGACCGGGTCTTCCAAAGTGACAATATTGACGCTAGGCGTATTTAAATTAGTCAATATAGAATATAGAGTGGTTGTTTTACCAGATCCGGTCGGACCGGTAACCAAAATAATTCCATACGGTCTAGTGATGGCTTCTTGCAGATCGCGGTACTGAGTTCCCCTAAGTCCTAGTTCAGCCAAAGTCGGCAATCCTCCCGTTTTTTTTAATAATCTCATGACCACTTTTTCTCCATGAACCGAAGGTAAAGTAGAAACACGTAGATCTACTTCCTCATCGGTCAACTTAAATCCAAAACGACCATCTTGAGGAATTCTTTTTTCATCAATCTTCATTCCGGAAAGAATCTTTATTCGGGAAACCAAAGCTTCGTGTATCCCTTTAGGTAGGCTAAGTTTTTCATGCAAAATTCCATCGATACGGTAACGAACCCGAGTTTTTGTCTCTTCTGGTTCGATGTGTACATCAGAGGCTCGACTTCTAATGGCAAATTCAAGGATAGTATTGACTATTTTGGTAATAGGGGCCTCTTTAATTAATAAATCAGCAGATTCAACTGTCCTTTTATTTATTGGCGACACCTCTCTTAAAGCTTCTTTAACCTCGGGTGATAGGCTTTGGACATAAGTAGTTTCGATTGTTTTCTTAATATCGGGTAGATAAGATAGAACAGGAACAATTTTTTTTCCGGTTTTTTTTTCAAGAAATTCAAAAAGAGTGACATTGAACGGATCACTGGTAGCAATAGTTATCATCTCGTCTTTAGGGTTATAACTTACGGGGATGATATCATATCGACGAGAAATTGATTCAGGGATGAAACCGAGAGCTTGAATATCAACGGCCACGGAAACAATATCAATAAAATTAACTTTTAGAATACTGGCTATGGCTGCTAAGATATCGCTTTTTTTTAGAGTGGTTTGGTTAAAAAGATATTGATCAATCGGTTCGTTTTTTTTAAGACTTTCAACCTCATATTGATTTGCTTGTGTTTGAGTAATTACCTGCTTATCAACGAGAATTTTTAGTAATTGTTTTGGAGTTATCGTCATAATTTTAATATAAGTATAATTTTGGTAAAATGCAAGAATATATATGTTGCCTTTAATTATAGTTTCCAAAGATCAAAAAAATATTAGTCGATTTATAAAGAAATTCATAGAAGAAAATTCATTTTCTGCCCCGTTCGTATTCGAAATACGACCAGTTAAAGAGGAGATTTCGATCAATCAGATTCGGGAACTAAAACACGATCTAATTATAAGCGAAAAAAACAAAAGATTAATAATTTTCTATAACTTTGATAAATCAGGTTTAGATACTCAAAATGCTCTTCTCAAAATCTTAGAAGAACTGGTAGAAAAGAATCAGTTTTTATTGATGGCCGCAAATGCGGAAAAGATTATACCAACGATACATTCAAGATCTAAATTAATAAAAATAGACAAAGCGGAGTTTCAACCCACTCTTGATAAGGACTGGCAGAAATTAGTTCAAACAATTGTTTTAGCCAAGAATCTGGATTTTTTAACCGAAGCGAAAGTTAACGTGACGACTAAGGAACAAGCCTTAATTTGTTTAAACCGATTTTTGGTTTTCTTTAAAAATGAGCTAAATAACAACGTAGATCGGTTACCAATTATAGTTAAGATTATCAAGAAAATTTTTTTGCTAATGAATCTCTTAGAAAATAACAATCTCAATCCCCAGCTGACGGTTGACGAACTGTTGATTTTTATCTGGAAAAGATATAATGTAAGTGTTAGGAGTTAAGAGTTACTGTTAATAGGAAAAAAATGAAAAAAAAATTTTTAAAAAAAACGTATCCACCTAACACCTATCGCATAACACTTAACATAGGTTTTACTTTGATAGAGCTTCTTGTTGTCATTGCCATTATCGGTATTCTTTCGGCTGTTCTTCTGCCTAATTATGTCGCGGTGCGTGAAAGAGCCAGAGATGGTCAACGGAAAAGTGACTTAAAGAAACTGCAACAGGCCTTGGAGTTATACCGTCAGGATAATAAAGATTTCCCAGCCGCCCTTCCTACTCCAGGTGGAGGTGCCTGGACCAGTGAGTCTGGACTTACCTATCTAAACAAAATACCATTTGATCCAAGCAATTTAACCCCTACTCCTTATTCATATGAACGCGGGGTTGATACCTTGATTTATACTCTGTGTACTTGTTTAGAAAACAGCGCCGACGCCGATGGTCAAAGTGGTAACTGCACTGCCTATAATTGTGGCACCGGGAAAAAATATGAGTTGAATCAACCATAAAATTAAACCGTTAAATATTAAAACTTAAACAGATAAAAAAGTTTTAAAGTTTAAAAGTTTAAAATGGTTTTACCATGAACCAGCCACGACGTAACGTCGGGACGGTTCACGGTTTCGCACTCCGAAACCCTGTTGGTGCTGAAGCCCCAAGCGCCACAGTGGGATACCCCACGTGGTGTCCCATAAGCTCAGGGAGTGCTTAACATTTAACAGTTTAACTATTTAACCGTTTATGAAAAGAGCATTTACACTGTTGGAAATTTTAGTTGTTATCGGTATTATCGCCATTCTAGTAGGTTTGGGTTCGGTATCATTTTCTACCGCTCAAAAAAAAGCAAGGGATACTAAAAGAAGAGAAGATATAAAAGCATTACAAAATTGCTTTGAACAATATTACGCGTATAATAATAATTTTAAATATCCTGATAATGGTAACGACGCTAAATTGGAAACAACTGATTCGTTTGATTGCGGTGGCAGTGTCAATTTATCTATTCAAGATCCTCTTAACAATGCGACACATTATTACTATTTAACGGACACAGATGCAACCGATCATCTTACATATTCTATATGTGTATTTGCATTAGAAGCGGGAGGAACAGCTCCATGTTTAAATCAACAGCAGTGAAAAAATTTAACGGATATACTTTAATCGAGATTCTCGTTGTTACAACTATCATTGGTCTTTTAGTTGCAGTTGTATCGGCATCCTACACGCAATTGATGAAACGATCGCGCGACGCTAAAAGAAAAGCCGATTTAGAGCAAGTGAGAGCTGCCTTAGAAATGTATCGAAGTAACGATGTCAGTGGACAATACCATGCTTATAGCGGCGACTGTTCTGGTTATACCGACTTAACAACGCCCACAAAATATATTGAGAAGATGCCGAGCGATCCCAAAAGCACCTATTCATACGGTTGTAGCATTACCACGAGCGATTATACCATTGGCGCATTTCTAGAGTCGACCACGGGTGCCGACTGCGGCATTGGTAACTGCACCGGATCAGCCGCCTGTAATTATTGTCTAGGTCCATATGGTCAGAAGTAATACCAAACAGATGAAGGCACGCAAATCTTTTAGCCTGATTGAATTAATTATTGTAGTTGCCATTATTGAATTAGTTTATGGTATTAGTTTGGCTTACTACAAAAACTTTAGCCAAGAAAAAATCTTAGGCGTTGAAGCAGAAAAGGTAAGTGATGTTTTAGGTTTAGCTAGAACAAAAACCTTGGCGGCCGATCTAACCCCCAAAACCGGTTGCACCGACTTCAATGGTTATCAAGTTGAGTTTTCCGGTAATGATTTCATTCTTGTTTTTTGCTGTAGCGCCAGTTGCACGGGTCTAGATAGAGTCGTCGTTTCTTCGTACAGTTTACCTGGAACGGAAACATTTCTTAGCTCTTCGACCGTTATGTTTAAGCCACCGATTGGACAGACCGATACGACGACAATTACGATAAAAGATTCAGTAATAAACAAATGTTATCAAGTTATGGTTTCAGCATCTGGATTAGTTGATACGATTAAGTCTATTTGCCCATAATGACAAAAAATATTTCAAAAAGCTTTTCCCTAATTGAAGTTTTAGTATTCATTTCTATACTATCAATTCTTTTTGTGGCGGCAGCCAGTACAACCATTTTTGCTTTACGGAACATGAAGATTAATGAACATAAGATTCTAGCTACTTATTATGGCGAAGAATTATTGGGTTGGTTGAGGGGAGAAAAAGAGAATGACTGGAATAGTTTTCTTCTTCAATCTGACACGTTTCCTTTATATAAAGTTTATTGTTTTAAAGAAACACCAATTAGCGATTGGGGAAGCAATAATTCTTGTCTGGCCGACGACTGGTTATCGGCGATCTATAAACGTGAACTTTATCTGTCTAAAAACGATGACTCTTCGCAAGTAAATGTCCGCATCGTTGTCAGCTGGACCGAGTTAGAAGTTAACTATTCTGTACCTTTAAGTACTGTCTTTACTATATGGGAATAAAAAGATTATTGATGAAAAAATGGTTAGCGTTTACCCTAATTGAAACAGTGGTAGTAATTGGAGTTATTGGTTTAGTCCTACCAGTTTTATTTACCATCCTTTTTGTAATTTTACAACAACAGTCAAAACTAAATCGTTTACAACAGGTTAAAAAAAATGGTGATTTTGTCCTTTCTATTCTCGAAAAAACAATCAAAAACAGAGCTAATTCTATTTATGAGAACACTCCCCCGACCGATGAAAGATGTGGAAAGAGAGAAGCTTCCTATCCTATTACCTTTTCCGATCCCCGCGGAAGCAATTTTTATTTTTTGGATAAAGACGGTAACTAGTTTAGAATTTACTTAACTGGTAATAAAATAGCTTCCTCATCGGCTGGTGGTGATATTTTTATGACTACTGATTTAACTAAAGTTGATTCAGTTGATATTTGTTGTGATCGATCTTCTGCGTTCTCTCCGGCCACTGTCTCCGTTAACATAACAATTAGTTTTAACACTAGTTCAACCCGGGTAGAAGATACTGCTTCGTTAACATATCGAACGAGAATCAAAATGAAAAATTACTAATCTGAGGTTATCGAATAGATTGATATTTTATTTTTTTTAATTTATATTTAATTTATATGGCCAATGACTCGTTTTGCTTAGAATTTGGGGATGCATATGCTAGAGTAGCTGATAGTTCACTCAGTAATCAGACTATAGAAATAGACTCTTTAGCGATGGAAACCAAACCTCTGACCTTTTTTACTAATGCTAACGAAACATCAATCAATGAGGTGGTGAAGGTCGTCGACAGTTTGATTAATAGTCAAAAAATAACAAAAAAAAACGTTAACATTGTTATCCCTGATACTTATACCTACTCTCAGATTTTAACTATGCCTTTTTTGAAAGAAAAAGAACTTCTTTCGGCAATAAAATATCAGGCGGATCAGTTTATTCCCCTGCCCTTAGACCAGGCAGCCATTGATTTAGACATCCTCTTTGAGGACAAAAAAAATAATAATCTTCTGGTACTGATCGTTGCCACAACACAAAATCTAATTGATAACGTTGCTCGAATCATTGAAAAAGTTGGTCTAATTCCCTTGAGTATTGAAAACGAATTAAGCGCCGTTGGAAGGCTAATAAATCTGATTAATCAAAATCATTCGCTTACCCAATCATCACTCTTGTTAAATCTCGGCTCTTTCTCTACTAGTATATATTTTTATAACCGACAAAAAAATTTAATAAGCTATATCCATAATTTTAAGATTGGTTTCGATCTTTTTTCTCGAGAAGTGCAGGTGAACTTTAATCTCAATAAACAAAAAGCCGATGAAGCTTTGAAATCAATTGGTTTTGGTAAAAATGGATCGTTAGATCTTGGTCAGATTCTTAAACCAGCCTTTAGTGAGTTTATTGGCGAAGTGGAAAAGTTTAGTATCTCAGTTAAAGAGAAAGAAAATATTACTAATGCTCTACCAATATTGTCTTTCAATTTGTCCGATGAAATCTATTTATTCAACCAAAGCTTAAAAACACAGTTAGGTATGGAGGCAGGCTTGCTTGATATATCAACTTTAATTAGGAAGAATAATAATTCGGAAATATTTAAACAGCACCAGTCGTCATACATATCCGTAGTTGCCGGTAACATTAAATGAAAAAAGGAATTAATTTAATTACCAGACATAAAAAATATCTTCATTACGAAGGTTTTTTCCTAAAGTTGCGAATCGGTCTCATTATCGTGGCCGTAGTTTTTTTTATTGTTTTTAGTGGTTTTTTTTATTTTTTGCTGCATAAAAATAACCAATATAATCAACTTATCTTAGAAAAGAAAAAATATCTAGAATATTTAGATGCTCATAAGGAAGTAGAGGCTGAATTTGCCTATTTTCGTAATAAACAAAATCAATTAGTATCGATTCTTGGTCAAGACGTCCAGTTTCTACCTTACTATAACTTGGTTGTGGAAAGTTTAAAGACAGCTAGTCCCGAACCAAAATTAGAGTCGATAATTATCTCTAAGGATAGAACAATAAACTTTACCTTAAGATTTGAAAATTCTGGCTCGATTATTAATTTTTTGAGGTTTGCCGAGTCGGATAATTTTCTAAAAAGCTTTTCTCAACTAGTAATATCGTCTTTTAATATAGAAGAAAAAAAAGATAATAAAAAATATCAGTTAAATTTTAGCGGAACGCTAATTCCTTTTAATGAAACCAAAAATTAATTACTATCTGATCAAGTTGGCTAAAGAGAACGTCGTTTATCTTATCTCTTGGGTAATAATATTTTTTATAATCTTTATCTGCGCTATCTTGTTTTCTAATAAATTTTTATCAATTAATCAAAAAATTAATCAAACTAAAACTGAAGCTTCCGGATTGAAAGAAAAAGCAGACTTAGTTAATTATAAAGAGGAAATTATTAATGAGGGTATTAACTTGGATGAGGTTAACAAAGTTTTTACGCGGTTAATTCCAAACGAAGAAGACTTTTTTTCAATAATTGTCGCCCTGGACACAATTTCAAAAAAAACTAATTTTATAATTACTGGTTACTCTATTAATCTTCAGACAACAAATAAAAATAAACTGGCCCTTACCATAGGGGGAGCTGGTGACAATGAAGCGTTTTTTAATTTCTTAAGAGATTACCGATATGTTGGCGGTCGATTAATAACCATTGACAAGATTAACTATAATACCACCACCTTTGCTCAGACACAACTGGGCGTAAATTTCTATAACGGTAACGAATCAAAATCAACCCTGATTACAGCTGCTAAGTTGAGCCAGGCCGATAAGAAATTGATTAAAGAAATTCTCAATAAAGTTACCTTAGAACTTAAAGGCGGTGACGAAGATAAAAGTGCCTCTAGTTCTGCTTATTCGATAAAGAATAATCCTTTCTAAGAAACAGCCACCCGTTCCCGACCGCTTCGGTCGGTCTTTAGAAGTTTTTGCAGACCTTCGCTGACGACCGCTCCTTTTTTAAGCCATTGTTTTAATTTTTCCTCGTCAATATTTATGACGGCCGGATCAACATTTGGATTGTAAAAGCCTAATTTATCAATATAACTGCCGTTTCTTTTTTTTCTTTTATCCATGACCACAATTCGATATGTGGCATATTTTTTTTTTCCGGTTCGGGCTAATTTTATCGATGCTGACATTTATAAATTATATCAAATTTTATTTTTGTTGAGGACTATTTTAGCCGCCTTTTCTTCTGCATCTTTTTTTGATTTACCAGAAGCAACAGCCAGTTTTTTATTTTTAATTGAAACCTGGATGGTAAAGGTTTTGTCATGTTCCGGGCCGGTCGTTTTAATTAACTGATAGACGGGAACAACTTTAAACCTGGCTTGAGAAATTTCCTGCAGTCTGGTTTTCGGAGCGAGGTAAAGTTTCTTACTGATAATTAAATCAAGTTTATCTTTAAATAAATGATCAATGACAAACTGATAAGCTCTATCAAAACCGAACTCGATAAAAATTCCGGCTATCAACGCCTCAAAACAATCAGCTAAAATATTGATATTGTTGCGCCCGCCACTTTTATATTCCCCTTTTGAAAGATATAAATAATTACCTAAATCCAGTTTTTTAGAAGCGAGAGTAAGACTTTCAGTACAGACTATAGCGGCTTTTATATCGGTGTAATCCCCTTCTTTCAGTTGTGGATAGTTTTTATACAAATAGATTGAGGTAATGAGAGACAGAACACTGTCTCCAAGAAATTCTAATTTTTCGTTAGAAGGGAGATGATAGCGCTTATGTTCATTTAAATAGGACCGGTGAATAAAAACATTTTCAAACAACTCCCTGTTACGAAAATGTAAATTTAACGACTTTTCTAGATTGGTCAATTCATTATTAGCCATGGAATTTATATGATTTTAAGTTGAAATTTTTGCTTGTTCATCAAGAATCTTTCCCAAAACCGCGTTGACAAAGGCAAATGATCGTTCAGCCGAGAGTTCCTTAGCGAGCTCGATTGCTTCGTTGACAACAACCTTAACCGGCAATTTCTTCTGGTATTTTAGCTCAAAAATCGCCCAACGCAGGATGGCCAGGTCGGTTTTGACAATTCTTTTAACCGGAAATTTCGACGCATATTTAACAATAAGACTGTCTATATCGTCAATTTTTTTAATAATTGCTAAAGTATCTTTTTCATTTTTGTAAGGAAAATTGTTTTTTTTAACAGAGAAACTGGAAGCATACAAATTTTGAATTATTTTTATTCTCTTTTGATGGCGTACGTCCATAATATATCAAAAATCAAAGACAAACTATTTTTTACAATACCCGCAAAGTTTATGAGGCAACATTAATTTACCACAGTTGCCACATTTTACGAGTTTAGGAAAGTTTATTAACCTTGTTTTCATTCGCTTACCTTTGCGTTGGGTAGAATGTCTATGTTTAGGTAAAGGAGCCATAGTGATAAATAATAAATTTTAAATAATAAATATCAATTCAATTAAATAATTATAACATAAATTTTTATTCTTTTTTTCCTTTTTTCTTAACTCAATTTTATACCGATCAAACGTTTCCATAATGTAGGTTTTAACTTAATTATTAGCGACAGTGTTCACTTGATAGTTCTTAATTCGTTGATTGAGAAGTTTACATTGGTCTGTTTTATAATGGGACAGAAAATAATCAACGGCCGACCTGGTTTTGTTAATTAACTGAAAATCAGTTAACGAGGCAATTTTGAGGTTAAGATAGCCATGCTGTTTTGTCCCATAGATGTTGCCCGGACCTCTGATTTCCAAATCTTTTTCCGCTAACCGTTGCCCATCCTGATTTTTGACAAAGAAGTCGAGACGCTGGCGATTCTTTAGTTCCTCACTTTCAGTGAATAAAAAACAGTATGATTGTTTTTTACCTCGACCAACGCGGCCACGCAATTGATGAAGTTGAGCTAATCCAAAACGTTCGGCGCCTTCGATTATCATGATGGTAGCATTTTCAATATCGACACCAACCTCGACCACCGGCGTGGTTACCAAAATATCAAAGAGATGATTTTTAAAATCAATCATAATTTGTTCTTTATCTTTCGATTTGAGTTGACCGTGTAGTAAGCCAAGACGAAACTCGGAAAAGATTTTTTTTAGAGTCTGAAATTCTTTTTTAGCGGCTTTAACGGATTTCATAGTTTCACTTTGGGACTCATCAATTAAAGGACAGACAATAAAAACTTGAGATTTAAAACTGGAAAGTTGGGACTTGATCCACTGATAGCAAGCATGTCTTTTTGATTTTGAAACAAAAAAAGTTTTTACCGGCAGCCGGCCAACAGGCATTTCGTCGATGAGAGAAAGATCAAGTTCACCATATAAAGTTAAAGCTATGGTTCGCGGAATAGGGGTAGCGGTCATGGTTAAAAGGTGAGGATTGATGCCTTGATTCTTTAAAGCGGCTCGTTGGGCGACGCCAAAACGGTGTTGTTCATCGACGATGACTAATCCAACTTTTTCAAAAGATCTTTTTTTAGCAATTAAGGCGTGAGTGCCGATAATAATGTCGAAGCTAGAAACTAGATGTTGGAAACTGGAAGCAGGTTTGGAGGTGGGAAACTGGAAGCTGGAAATTTTTTGTGAGCTGGTAATAAGAGTAATTTTAGGATTTATAATTTCGGATTTTTTAAATAAATTAGTAATAGTATGATAGTGTTGTTGGGCTAATATCTGCGTTGGCGCCATTAAAAGGGATTGATAGCCGTTTAAGTAAGTTAAATAACAAGCTAAAGCGGCAACGACGGTTTTTCCCGAACCGACTTCACCCTGTAAAAATCTGTTCATAGGAGTAGTTTTTAAAATGTCTGACCTGATTTCACCCCAGACGCGTTTCTGAGCACGGGTTAATTTAAAAGGTAGATTTTCGACGAAATCTTGTAGGTAGCGGTCGTGGCCACTCCCTGCGGTAAAGCGATTGCCGACTTTTTCTTTTTTCCACTCTTTCTTGACCAGTTGCGATGACAGTTGAATCAAAAATAATTCGTCAAAAGCCAATCTTTCTCTTGCTTTTTGAGCTAATTCTTTTGACTTGGGAAAGTGAATATTTTGATAAGCGCTCAACTCATCAATCAAATTATTATAAATAGTTATTTTTGAGGGAAGAAACTCCTCCAAACAACTTTGGATACGATCATAATCAAAATGGTAAAGCAGATAGAAAATTTTTTCACGGATAGTTCTTGATGACAATCCCCTTATCTCAGGATAGACCGGTACAAGCCTGCCGGTATGGATCAAGTGATCACGATTGGCAATTTCATAAATTTTAGGTTCCATCACCATTTTTTGGCCAAATAGTTTCACCTCACCGGCGACACTTATTGACAGCCCTTTTTTAAGTAAGCGCATAAGATAGGGTTGGTTATAAAAAATAAGTTGCATCATGCCGGTTTCATCAGCAATTTTGAAATTTTGGATACGCAAACCCCGTTTACTAATTTGAAATTTAGCTTCGGTGATTTTTCCTTTGATAGTCACCGTCTCAGCGGGCTGGATTCTATTGATAGATGAAATCAAAGAATAATCTTCATATCGAAAAGGAAAATAGTTTAAAAGATCGAAGTAGGTTTTAATCTCAAGAAATTTTAACCGGCGAATGGTAAGAGGACTAGTATTCGGTAGTTTTTCAATCGGAGAGTTTATTACTTCATTTTCCATGATAAACATCATTTACCTAATAAATAAAAGTGGTGCCAGTGAAGAAAGAATCAAAAGGACTGACGATACGATGACAATAATTTTCCACACCTCGTCTCTTTTAATCTTTTTCCCAAATAGTTTCATATTCTAATTATAAAAAAAATTATTTAATTTAGTGAGGTATTTAGTGAGCACAAGTTGCGTAAAACGCTTCGTCAGGTACTATACAGTACCTGACTTCGCTAGATTCTTCCAGGCGTCCTTCCGAAGTCTTGACGTAGTAGGATGGACTTTATGAACATTCTTGCTATAATTTTCTTATGTATCATTCTCGCCGACTAAGAATCAGAAATAGTTATCTACGACAAAGACTGATCACTAAAGGCTTGATTTTTGTTACCGGAGCCATTGTCGTCGGTTTTATTTTTTCCTTCCTGCTTTTTGCCTGGTATGCTAAAGACCTGCCATCTCCCTCAAAATTATCGCAAACGACCGGCAACTCCACTGTTTTTCTTGATCGCGACGGAAAAGTTCTTTTTGATCTTTATAAAGATAAAAATAGAATGCCGGTTTCAATAGACCAGATTCCCCCATCCCTAAAAGAGGCAACGATTGCCATCGAAGATAAAGATTTTTATAAACATCAAGGAATCTCACAGTTTGGTATTCTCAGAGCTTTGTTCAATATTCTTTTAGGACGAGGGTTACAAGGCGGTTCAACTATCACTCAGCAATTAATAAAAAACGTTCTCCTTACTTCTCATCGCACCATCTCACGTAAAATTCAGGAAATGATTCTTGCTTTTGAGGTAGAAAGACGTTATAAAAAAGACGAAATACTATTAATGTATTTAAATGAATCTCCTTATGGTGGATCTTTTTGGGGAGTAGGGACGGCCGCTAAGGGATATTTTGGTAAGGAGGTTAAGGATCTGAATCTGGTTGAGTCGGCCATATTGGCTGGTTTACCTCAAAGCCCTTCGGTTTATTCCCCGTTTATCGGAGAGAAAAATACATGGAAAGAGAGGACTAAAAGTGTTCTACGCCGGATGAGAGAAGATGGATACATTACCAAGCTTCAAGAACAAGAAGGTCAGAAAACGGTCGATAAAATTAAATTTACTTCACCTAAGTTAGCGATTAATGCTCCGCACTTTGTTTTTTATGTAAAAAGTTTGTTGGAAAAAGAATACGGGGAAAAAATCATCGACCAAGGTGTAAAAGTTAAAACGACCCTGGATTTAGATGTTCAAGAGATAATAGAAAAAATTGTTAAAGACGAAATTAGTAAACTTAAAGATTACCATGTAACCAATGGGGCGGTTGTTGTTTTAGACTCCAAAACCGGAGAAATTTTAGCTATGGTTGGTTCATATGATTTTAATGATGATAAGTTTGGCAAGTTTAACGCCGTCTTGGGTTTACGTCAACCTGGATCGGCCATTAAACCAATTACCTATGCTTTAGCCTTTAAAAAAGGCTATACTCCCTCAACTGTGCTTTTAGACGTCAAGACAGAATTTAGTTCAGGCAGTTCCAATGATAAGCCCTATATTCCGGTTAATTATGATGGTAAGTTTAGAGGTCCGATGCAAATAAGGTTTACTTTAGGTAATTCGGAAAATATCCCGGCGGTAAAAATGTTAGCCATGGTTGGAGTCCACGATTTTCTACAAATCGCATATGATATGGGGTTAACCACCTTTTACCCGTCTGATGAAAGTTTGAACCGCTTTGGTTTATCTGTAACGCTTGGTGGTGGAGAAACAACGTTGCTTGACTTAACTTCCGCTTTTTCTGTTTTTGCCAACAATGGATACAAAAACGAAATCTCCTCAATTTTGGAAATAGGTGACTTTCAAGGAAAAAAAATTTATAAAAAAGACGGCAGCCATCAGAAATCAATCATTTCTCCCGAAGTCGCTTTTCTAATCTCTCATATTCTATCGGACAATAATGCCCGTCTTGAAGTTTTTGGCCCGAATTCATATTTGAATATTCCCGGTCGGACGGTGGCGGTCAAAACGGGGACAACCGATGACAAAAGAGACAACTGGGCGGTTGGTTATACGAAGTCGATAACCGTGGGGGTTTGGGTTGGTAATAACGATAACAGTCCGATGAACACCAAGATTGCTTCGGGTGCTACCGGAGCCTCACCTATTTTTTATCAAGCGATGAGAGAATTACTTAACTTGACCGATGGAAAGCAAAAGAAATATAGTGACGGAATTAATGATAAGCCGGATAAAGTCAAAGCGTTGACAATTGATGCCTATCTTGGTGGTTTGCCAAAAGACGGTTATCCCAACCGAGCCGAATACTTTATTGAAGGAACAGAGCCGAAAGATATTTCTCCTTTTTACAAAAAAATAAAAATTTCAAAAAATAATGGTAAACTAGCCAATGATATCGAGATAAAAAATGGACAGTATGATGAAAAAGAGTTTGTTGTTTTTACGGAGAATGATCCGGTGTCAACTGACGGGAGAAACCGTTGGCAAGAAGGAATTGATGCTTGGGCTAAAGAACAAAGCGATGATAAGTTTAAACCACCGACAGAAACATCCGATGCTTCGGCTGAAGATATAGTTATTTCGATTAAAAATCCTTCCGGTCAACAGACAGTTAATTCTAATAATGTCGAAATCAAAGCGAAAATAACTAGTACTCCTAACATTAAAAATGTCAAAATTAAAATTAATGGATCTGAGGTAAAGTCTTTAGACGGGGATCGCGATGAGATTGACGAAACGATTAATTTATCAGATGGCGCTTATGAACTTCAGATAGTTGCTACGAACGAGAAAGATAAATCGAGCGAGTCTACTCTTAAATTTGGTGTTAACAAACCGTGGGATTACTTGACACCGACGCCTTAAAAAATTTATGTGTCGTGAGTGAAAAGTGTCATCGAGAAGCGGATGGTGTTATTCAAAGCAGAGCCTCGTCAGGTACAGTACTGTACCTGACCTCGTAGAAGAAAAGAGTTCACGAACGACAGAATCTAAATTTTTTCAAGCTCTCTCTTTGCTTCCTCTTCCGTGATGTTCTTTTGGGAAGATGAATAATAAAAACGAAGGCTGAGCTTATTTCTAAATATAGAAACAACTTCGATTTTTTGCAGCAGGTTAGATTGGAAGGCTAATTTTTTTATCATCTGGAAGGTGTGTTTGGGTTCTAATTCAAAGGTTTTATCAAGCTTGATGACAGCATAAGGAGTAATTGGTTTATAATTAGGTATTTGGCGGTAATCATCAATCAGCTTTTGTAAGTCAATTTCTGTTAAAAAAACGCCATTCTTTTCTTCTATTTTTATTTCATTCGTTATCATTTGTCCAAGGCCGTCGTTAATATTTAATTCTTTATACAACGCTTCAACAATTCCTTTAAGATCAAAATAGTCCGTATTGACAGCAATTCCTAATTTATAAACTTCTCTACAAGGACTGTCTTTTAAAACACTGTTCTTAAAATAAACCTTGGCAATTTCAAAAAATCTCATTACCCCTTTTTCACCAGGTGCAGTATTGTATCTGGTTTTAACGCTATTGTCTTTAATATTTTTGTAAAGAGAAGGTAAAAGACTCATCCTCATGTATTCGATTTCTTGAGAAATGCTATTTGAAAGTTTTAGGTGTTTTTCGGTTTTCAATCCCGAATCCTCGATCATTTCCTTTGAGATCATCGAATAGTTGATAAATTCATTTAAACCAATATATTTTAAAAAGTATTTTATTTTTGATTGAATTTTGAATAACTTTTCAATTTCTGGCGGTTGTCTTAGATAAACAATTGGTTGAAGTTGATTAGGAAGTTTATTGTAACCATAGATTCTCGCGACCTCTTCAACCAAATCCTCTTTAATATCAATATCATACTGTCTCCAAGAAGGTATGCTGACCGATACAATCTTGGTGCGATCGTCCTCAAGATTGTTAATTTTAAATCCCAGAGAAGTAAAAATGCGCTTAATTTTTCTTGGTTCTATTGTAATTCCAATAATTTTATTGAAAAATTCATAACTGACCGAGATTGACTTTCTTTTAAAATAGGGGTTTGGGTAGATGTCGATTATCTGAGAAGCAATTTTCCCAGCGGCAAATTTTTCTAAAAGTTCTCCTCCATAAACTAAGGTTGGTTCGACCCTTTCTTCATCAAGGCCTTTTTCAAATAAAGTGGCTGCCTCGGTCCTCTGACCAGTCGTCATAATTGTTTTTCTGACGAGGTTTTTGTTGTAGGTTTGGACAAATAATATAATACTCTTTGTCTTGTTAGATACCGCCGAATTAGCTCCACCCATAATACCGCAAAGATCGATGAGTCTTCCCTCTCCATCTTCAATAACAATATCATTGCCCGAAAGAGTAATTTCTTTTTCATCAAGCGTGATAATTTTTTCTCCTTTTTTGCTTCGGCGCATAATCATCATCGATTTTTTTACTTGATCATAGTCAAAAACGTGAACGGGTTGACCCAAAGAAAGCATGAGATAATTTGAAATATCAACCACGTTATTAATCGACCGAATACCGCAAAGCGTAAGTCTTTTACTAATCAATTCGGGCGATGGTTTCAAATTCAAGTCTTCAAAAACAAGGGCGGTGAATCTTGAGCAAAGATCCCTGTCTTTAATAATTACTTTTAAAGAATTTTTATTACAGTACTTTTTTTGGATGTTAACAAATTTGTAATCGTTTAGAGGATCAAACTTTAGTTTTGCTTTTTTACCAAACTCAGGTAAAATAGCTTGGCACTCTTGGGCGATACCAAAAACTGAAGCAGCGTCAACGCGGTTAGAGGTGATTTCAATGTTAAAAACATAATCGTCTCCCATCTTATCGACCTTCTCTACTGATGGACCGCATAATGAAAGGTATTTTTGGATATCATAAGGACTGGCATCAGTGTCAAGATATTCCAAAAGCCAGTTATAAGTGATTTTTATATTCATAGTTAGAACTGTTCTAAAAATCTAATATCTCCATCGTATAAGAGTCTCATATTATTAAGTCCTATTTTAATCATGATTAAACGTTCCAATCCAAAGGCAAAGGCCCAACCGTTATATATTTCAGGATTAATTTTTCCCTCGATTAATACGTTGTGGTGAACCATGCCAGCACCAGCCAACTCAAGCCAGCCTGATTTACAGACTTTGCATTTTTGATGGCCGATGGTACCTTTCCCTTTACAAATACTACAGGTAATATCGACCTCAAATGAGGGTTCAGTAAATTGAAAATGAAATGGACGAAGGCGAGCCTGATAGTCTTCACCAAAGTATTCTTTGACGAAATAGTTGATCGTAGCTTTAAGGTTTGTTATTGTAATATTTTTATCAATGCACAATGATTCAAATTGATGGAACATTGGTGTATGAGTGGTATCCCAATTTGGTCGATAACATTTCGCGATACTGACCATTCTGATGGGTGGCCTACCGCAGCGCCACATTTCTCGTACTTGACCGGAGGAAGTATGCGGAGAAAGGATCATTTTACCCAGTTTTGGTGCCGGCGGAACATCGATAAATAACGTTTCAAAATCATCGCGGGCTGGATGATCAGGAGGCATATTTAATGAATCAAAAGAAAAATACTCCCATTCCACTTCCGGATAACTCATCCGAATAAAACCGATTCTTTGAAAGGTTTTAGATATTTTCTCAACTGTAGATGTAATTAAATGGAGACTGCCTCTAGGATAAGGCTTACCCGGCAAAGTCGCATCAAAAAATTCATCAGTTTTATTATTGGTTAACTCCAATTTCTTAATTTTTATTATTCTTTTAACTTCGTTTTTTAATTGATTAATTTTTTGTCCATAAGCTTTTTTTTTATTAACTGGAACATCTTTTATTTTTTGCAGTAGCTTATTTATAAGGCCCTTTCGACCTAAATACTTAACTTCTAATTGATCAATGCTAGTTAAATCAGTTAAAGAAGAAAGTTCTTTATTGAGCTCGATGATAATATCCTTATTGTTTTGCATAAGTAGAATTATAGAGAAGAATCGATAAAATAACAATATCTCTATTATATGATATAATATAGGTCTAAAATATTATGACACATCTTAGCTCTGAACAAAAGACGGTATCAATGATGCCTCTTTTAATTACAGGACTATTAAATCCTGTCAAATTATCATCGGTCCAATCTCTTAAACAACTTCCTTTAATACGATTCAATCCAGATTTGATAAACAGAGTATTGA
>Ga0100396_1000087_pt1 | contig 42746 bp, 43 predicted proteins | sample CryGeymeta201520_FD_81551 | JGI IMG/M metagenome (GOLD analysis project Ga0100396, IMG submission 81551) | Groundwater microbial communities from Crystal Geyser aquifers in Utah, USA - Crystal Geyser metaG 2015-20 | ecosystem: Environmental > Aquatic > Deep subsurface > Groundwater | place: USA... | reverse complement strand
GTTTATCTTCTATTGTTCCGCGCACTTCGGATGCGGCGAGTAATCCGGGCATCGAGCTTGTTTCAGGTGGAGTCATCTCATCCATCCCGAGCGATCCTATGTATCCGCCTGGTACACAAAATGTGGTTACAAGCTGTAATACAAAAGATGGTGCTGGTTATTGTTACTGTAGCAATGGAACAGATTCATATGTACTCACCGTCAATACGGAGGATGATAAGGGTGGTTCAGACCGCTGCTATATTCGGGTAGGTCCATCAAGCGCCAACTTTTGTACATATCACCAGTTTCCTGGCACATGGGCCCATCAAGATTGTTCAACGCGATTTTAACTAAATATGCGATGCGTGCTTGGAGTGGATGAGGCGGGACGGGGGCCTCTGGCGGGGCCGGTGACAGTTGGGATAGTTGCCGTGCCTGAAGGGTTTGATGCGGCGCGGGAGTTCCTGGGTGTTGCTGATTCTAAAAAACTTTCGGAGAAAAAACGTGAAAGGCTTTTTAGAATGCTGGAAGCGCGCGTCGCCTTTGGAGACGTGCGTTTTACAGTTGAGCTCGAAGATGCCGAGATGATCGATAGGGAAGGTATTGTACCTGCCATACGCCGCGCGCTCTCGCGCGGCGTGAACAAGCTTGTAAAATATGGAAGTCAGACTTCAAGGAATTTTCAGAAGTCTGACTTCCATATTTTGCTCGACGGCGCGCTCCACGCACCACAAGAATATATGCAAGAGACCATCATCAATGGCGACGGGCTAGTCCCTGTTATCTCGCTTGCTTCCATTGCGGCGAAGATAACTCGCGACAGACTCATGGTTGAACTGGCGGAGCAGTACCCACTCTATGGTTTCGAAAAACATAAAGGGTACGGTACAATGGCGCATTACGAAGCGCTCAAGAAGTACGGACCTTGCGTTATCCACCGCCACTCTTTCATACACCTGAAGAGTTAACACCTTGATTCTGTACTGAAATAGTACTATACTATCAAATAGTGTCCAGCATGGTGTTGGACACAAAAGGATGGCGCTTCTCATTTTGTCAGCCGCATGCTAGGGTAGTGTCTATGTCAATTCGCATGCGTCATACCAGAGGCCATACCGGTAATCGCCGGTCGCATCATGCACTTAAAGGCATTCAAGCGATACAGGATAAAGAAAGCGGCAATCTCCGTCTCCCGCATCATCTCGATGAGGCAACTGGCATGTATCGTGGCAAGCAGATTTTTACGCCCAAAGTGAAGACCAAGCATGAATCAAAAGCAAAAGGTCCTTCTACTGCGCCTGCAGAAAAGCATGCGCATGAACATGCACAGGAAATTCATGCAAACGCAGAAGCGGAAAGTTCAAAAGGGATTTCTGGCAAGGTCGCGACCGGCGGCCGGCCGAAAGCTCGGAGCGGTTTCGGCGGCGGTGTTTGATTTTAACGTGGCGGTTAACGTGGCGGTTCGACCGCCAAGCAACTTGGCGGTCGAACCGCCACGTTTTTTGCACATGCGCAGTTTGCGCAGTCACTTGGTCTGTTATACTTACTCCACACAGATCTTTCCATGGCGAACCGACATTTAGCGCGCTCCGTTGTTCTTCAGACGCTCTTCGAATGGGACACTACCCATGCGAGTGAGAAGGATACTCAAACGATTCTCGCGCGCAACATCGCTGAATTCGGCGGCGATGCCGATCAGCCATTTATAGACAACCTCCTCTCGGGCGTCCTCGCGAAACGGAGCGACATTGATCTCGTTATCGAGAAGGCCGCACCGGAGTGGCCCATCGAGCGCATCGCACCGATCGATCGCAATATCCTGCGCCTCGGACTTTACGAACTCCTCTTCGCCGATCGCGCGCAAGTGCCGGCGAAGGTTGCCATTAATGAAGCCATCGAGCTCGCGAAGACTTTTGGCGGCGATTCTTCGGGTCGTTTTATAAACGGCGTGTTGGGCGCGGTGTATAAAGAGCTCGGCGAGCCAGGGAAAGACGAACAGGGGATAAAAAAGACGAAGCGTGAAGATTTGCCTGTAGAAAAAATGGGAGGCGCGATCGTATATGCCACACATAACGGGCAGTATTATCTGGCACTTGTACACGATGTTTTCGGCCACTGGACGCTCTCAAAAGGCCACATCGAAGAGGATATGACGCTGGAGGTCGGCATCGCGCGCGTTATCAAGGAAGAACTCGGTCTTACTGCTACTATAGGGACCAAAGTCGGCGAGAACGAGTACGTCGCTTCGCATCCGGAAAGGGGAAGGGTGCGTAAGCATGTATGGTTCTTTCTCGCCTCAAGTAGCTTCGAGCCAATCGTACTCAAGAAAAGTGGCGGGCTTGATGATGCGAAATGGTTCCGTCTCCAAGACATTATTGATCTCAACTTTTATGATGATATGCTTCCTATCGTTACAGTAGCCGTTCAAAAACTCCTCGACGCATATGCCTGATTTTTCTTATTGTGCGCGCATACTCGGTCTCTCATTCAATAATCTTAATCTTTTTATCGAGGCCCTGACGCACCGCTCCTATCTCAACGAACATCGCGACTACGCGGGAAAACATAACGAACGGCTCGAGTTTCTCGGCGACGCTGTCATCGAGCTCGCTACCACCAATTTCCTTTTCAAGAAGTTTCCTGCCACATCCGAGGGCGAACTTACCAGCTATCGCGCCGCTCTGGTAAACACCGCCTCTCTTGCCGAAAGTACGCGAGCGCTCAACATCAACGATTTTCTATTGCTCTCAAAAGGCGAAGCGAAGGACACTGACCGCGCACGCGGTGTCATACTCGCAGACGCTTTTGAAGCGATCGTCGGCGCAATCTATCTCGATAAGGGATTCGAAGCGGCTGAAACATTTATTGCGCGGAACCTTTACGGCAAGATCGATGACATCATCGCGAAGCGTTCCTATCAAGACGCAAAAAGCCGCTTCCAGGAAATTGCGCAGGAGAAGCGCGGCATAACGCCAGCGTATGAGACGATATCCGAAGTCGGTCCCGACCACGAGAAACTTTTTACCGTCGGCGTGTTCATCGGAACTGAAGAAATAGCTCGAGGGGAAGGGCAGAGCAAGCAGGAAGCGGAACAAGCAGCCGCCGAATCCGGGCTCACGACGATGCGGTGGTGATACAATACATACCAATGTTGAAGCGACTAGAAATAGTTGGGTTTAAATCGTTCGCCAGGAAAACAGTCTTGGATTTTTCGAGCGCGACCACCGCGATTGTCGGACCGAACGGTTCGGGGAAAAGCAATGTCGCCGAAGCGTTCCGTTTCGCGCTCGGCGAGCAGTCGATGAAGAGCATGCGCGGCAAGCGCGCAGAGGACCTCATCTGGGGCGGTTCGCATTCGGTCCCGCGCGCTTCTCGCGCGGCGGTTGTCATCGTATTCGATAATTTGTCGGCGCGCGGATCGCGTCCCTTCAAAATTGACTTTGACGAAGTCGCGATCGAGCGCGCCGTCTTCCGCGATGGAACGAGCGAGTACTCGATCAACGGTTCGCGCGTGCGTCTGCGCGACGTTGTCGAATTGCTTGCCGGAGCGAATATCGGCGAGACGGGCCACCACATTATTTCCCAAGGGGAAGCGGATCGTATACTACTCGCGTCGCCACGCGATCGCCGAGCGATGCTCGAGGACGCCCTCGGGCTTCAGATCTACGAATTCAAGAAACATGAAGCGGCGAAGAAACTCGAAAAGACCGAAGAGAATATTGCGCAGGTCAATGCTCTAAGGAGAGAATTGACGCCGCATGTGCGCTTCCTCGAAAGCCAGGTAAAGAAACTTGAACGCGCCGATGCTCTGCGTACCGAACTCATCGACCTCGCGCGAACGTACTTCGCGATCGAGGATGTGTATATCACGCAGGAACAACTGAAAATTGTTGAAGAGAAACGGGCGACAGAGGAGCGACTTGTCGTCGTCAGTACCGAGCTTGAACAGATTGCCGACCCGAAATCAGCTGATCGCGGAACAGTGCAACGCACCGAAGCCCTGCGAAAGGCAGAACATGAAGTTTATGAACTCTCCGGTATGCGGACGGCGCTCTCGCGTGAGATAGGCCGCATCGAAGGAGCACTCGCCGAGGTACAGCGCCGCGCTTCTGTGGTCGTGAGCGAGCCATACGCGAAGGTGCCGCGCGAAGAGCTCGAAGCGCTGCATACCGAGGTCGAGACACAAATCAAGATTCTTGCAGGCGGGAGTATTGAAGCGCTCCGCGCCGCACTCACCGCCATCCATACAGCGATAAAGATATTCTTTACTCGGCACAGTATGCCGCACGATGAATACCTCTCTGACGAAGAAGATGCCGCACACAAGCTCGAAAGGGAGCACATCACGCTTATTGAAAAATATACAGCTGTTTCTGTGAGACTCGAAAAGGCTGAAACTGCACGAGCGCGCTCGCGCGAAGATATGATAGCGCTCGAAGAAACCAGCCGAGAAATTCGGCGGCGTATCCTCGATGTGGCTCAGGCAAAAGCGCATGAGGAGGGAGAGAGAACGAAAGCGGAAGCTCGCGAATTCGAGCTCACACTTCTTGTCGAAGCGCTTGAACGCGACAAGCAGGAAGTTGTCGTCCTGGGCGGTACAGAAGCCATGGCCTACGTAGCTCTTCCTGCGGCGCCACACGAAGAGCGCAAGATGCAAGAGGATCGTCACCGAACACTTGAACGTTTAAAGATTCGCCTAGAAGAGGCGGGCGGTACTGGCGAAGATATACGAAGGGAACATAAAGAAGTTTCCGAACGCGAGGCTTTCCTTACCACCGAACTCAACGATCTTGCAAAGTCGGCGGCGGGTCTTGGAGCGCTCATCCGCGACTTGGACACGGAACTCGCGAAGCACTTTTCTGAGGGACTCGAAAAGGTGAACACATCGTTCGGCGAATATTTCGCGCTTATGTTCGGCGGCGGGAGCGCGCGTCTCGCACTCGAAGAGCTCGAGACCGACAAAGAGGAAGCCGAAGATTGTGAGAAGTTGAACAATGTACCACAAGAAGAACAAAGACCCGGTATAGAAATCGCGGTCAATCTGCCGAAGAAAAAAGTGCGTTCACTCATGCAGCTCTCTGGCGGCGAGCGAGCGCTTACTTCAATTGCTCTCATCTTCGCGATGAGTCAGGTAAACCCGCCACCATTCCTTATTCTCGACGAGACCGATGCCGCGCTTGACGAGGCAAATAGCCATCGTTACGGCGATATGATAAAAAACCTCGCGAAGAAGTCACAGCTCATCGTCATCACCCACAATCGCGAGACCATGAGTCGCACAAACATTTTATACGGTGTTACCATGGGCGGCGACGGCGTCAGTAAGCTATTGTCCGTCAAATTCGACGAAGCCATCGTGGTGGCGAAATAAATTTCTCGGAGATTACACTTCCACTTATTATTATGCGGGAATAAAATCTAATTCTTTTTCTGGAATACGGGCAGCGATTAATTTCACGCGGATGGGGTTACCGAGCTGGTAGGTCTTGTGCGTGCGACGACCAATGAGGCGATAATGCTTCTCGTCGTACTCGAAATAGTCATCGCCGGCATTACGTATGTTAATCATACCGTCGGCATGCGTCGTTTTTTCTTCAACATAGAGACCGTGCTCGGTAACGCCAGAGATGACAGCATCGAATTCTTGCCCGATTTTGTCGGCCAAAAATTCGACTTGCTTCATCTTAATCGAGTCGCGCTCGGCGTCGGATGCCGCGACTTCGCGTTCTGAAGCATGAATCGCGAGGGTGTCAAACGTCTGCATCTCTTGCGTCGTAATTGGATCGCCACCAGAATGCGCTTTCAGGAGGCGATGTATAACGAGATCTGGATAACGACGTATCGGGGAAGTGAAGTGGGTATAAAAGTCGAATGCAAGACCGAAATGGCCTATATTGTGCGTTGCGTACACAGCCTTACTCATCGAGCGGAGAGTCGCCATCTTCACGAGATATTCCTCTGGCTTGCCCTTTACCGCTTCAAGAAGTGTATTCAATTCCGCACCAGTAACGTTGCCGTTTCCAGAAATTTTCAAATTATAGCCCATAACGCGCAGAAGATTCGCCAGATTTTCAATGCGGTCGGCATTCGGTGCATCATGAACACGATAGAGTGAATAAAAATGCGGCCCACCGTTTTTCGTTAGCTGTGCTAGATACTTCGCTACCGCTTCATTCGCAAGAAGCATAAAATCCTCGATGAGAAGATTGGTGGCTTTACGCTCTTTCAGATGAATGGCGATTGGCGTGCCGACCGGATCAAGCTCGACCTTCACTTCGGCCGTATCGAATTCTATGGCGCCCTTCGCTGTTCGGCGCGCACGGATCTTCTTCGAAAGTGTGGAAAGGAGCGAAAGTTCTTTGTGCAGAGTACCGATACCCATGTCAAGAACCTCTTGCGCATTTTCATATGTGAAGCGCGTATTGGAATGGATGACGGTTTCGCCAAACCACACATCTTTGACATTCGCCTCGCAGTCGAGTGTGAAGACGGCGGAAACTGCAAGACGGTCTTCCCCCTGTTTGAGTGAACAGAGGTCGTTCGAGAGAATTTCAGGGAGCATGGGGATAGTACGATCGACAAGGTACACGCTTGTCGCACGTGCAGTGGCCTCCTTATCGAGCGCACTACCCGACTTCACGAAGAAGGAGACATCAGCGATATGCACGCCAACTTCTATCATACCGTCGACGAGTGCGCGCACCGAAAGAGCGTCGTCGAAATCTTTTGCATCGAATGGGTCGATGGTGAAGGTTGTGACTTCTCTGAAATCACGACGCAGTCCGGCCTTGACGGATTGTGTAGCTTCCGTGGCGAGCATTGTGGCACCGTTCTTTTCAAGATTCTTCGCATCAGCAATGACACCAGGAGGGAAGTCGCTCGAGAACCCTTGTCCGAGCGCGAGCGCGCGCATCTCGGTCTCGTGCACGCCGGCCTTGCCGATAACTTGTTCTATGGTGCCGAGAGGGTATTCTTTTCCCGCGTCCCAACTCACGAGGCGCACAACGACTTTATAACCAAGTGGTGTATTATCTCTATCCAGTATGACAATCGGCACATACATCTTTTTATAATCAGGAGCAAGAAAGGTGAGGCCATTTTCCTCTACAAGAGTACCGACGAATGTTTCGCGCGCGCGCGAAACAATCTCGATGACTTTTCCCGCTTCTCGCGCTGGTATGTTCCCAACAGACGTGTCGCTATACTTGCCGATCGAAACGACTTTTACAATATCGCCCGAGAGCGCGTGATTAGTCCATTCTGGAGGAATGAGGAGATCCTCATGGTCTTCATCAATAGAAAAAAAACCGAAACCCTTCCGGGTCATCGTTATTGGGCCTTCATATGTGGCGTTCCTTGTCATTTTTCGTACTCTAGCAATATTATCGGGCTTCTGCTATAGTCGTTCGTATGTTGATGATTCGATTTCAGCGCATTGGCCGGACCAATGATCCGGCGTTTCGCATTGTTGTTTTAGAGAAAGAACGTGCGGCGAAGGCCGGCTCCATCGTCGAATTACTCGGTACTTATAATCCGAGAAGTAAGGCACTCACACTTAACGAAGAGCATGTGAAAGAATGGATCGCAAAAGGTGCTCAGCCGACCGATTCAATTCACAATCTCCTTATTAATAAAGGCGTCATTACAGGTAAGAAAGTAAATGCGCTGCCGCGGCGAACGCCGATTACATCAGTCGAAAAAGATGCTACAATAAATGTAGTGGTAGAAGCGGAACCGGAACCCGCGCCGGTGGCACAATAGTTCGATACGACTCACCATAATATGGAACCGGACCAAGCCTTTCTCGAATATACAGTGAAGGCGCTCGCCGACCACCCCGAATCGGTTGAGACGACTCGCACTATCGATCAGATGGGCGTCCTGCTCACGCTCACCGTCCACCCGGAGGACATGGGAAAGATTATCGGCAAAAGCGGCAAGACCGCGGAGGCATTGCGAATTCTCCTGCGTGTGGTGGGGATGAAGGGGAACGCACGCGTGAATCTCAAAATAAATGAACCGGTCGGCGGGAAGAGGAATGTGGAGATGAAGACGGTTGATCAGGTAGTTGAAGAATTATAAAAGTGACATTTCATTTCATTACACTTTTTAAAGAAGCTTGTGACGCATACCTAAGCGCGTCGATTATCGGACGCGCTCGAAAAGGAAAAAAAATTGAAGTCAAGTATCAGAACCCACGCGATTTTACAGAAAATAAATGGGGCAAGGTAGACGAGCGTCCGTATGGCGGCGGCCCAGGAATGGTAATGACTGCACAGCCAGTCATACGGGCAGTGTCCCGAGCTTGTCGAGGGACTGTGAGAAGGAACAAAATAATCATCTGGTTCTCTCCATCAGCCAAGCAATTTACCAACAAAGATGCCGACATACTCGCCACATATCAAGATATCATCTTGATATGTGGGCGCTATGAGGGCATTGATGAACGCGCTAAGAAAATCCTCAAGACACTCGCACCGGTAAAAGAATTCGCTATTGGCGAAGCTATCTATACGGGTGGCGAAATTCCGGCGCTCGCAATTGTTGATGCTGTCACGCGTCGCTTACCTGGTGTCCTCGGTAAAGATGCGTCAGTCGAGGAGCGCCGCATCGCCTCCCACATGGTCTACACTCGTCCCGAAACTATTGTATATAAAGGTAAAAAATATCGCGTCCCGAAAGTCCTTCAAACTGGCCATCATGCAAATATTGACAAGTGGCGCTCTTGTAAGTAATTTCCACTTCTATTTTTTATCCACACCTCCTCTTGCGCAAAAACAGGCGGTCTGATATACAGAGGAGTATAGATACGAGTGAGTAATGGAGTGCGGGGCGCAAAAATTCATACGTGAGTTGAAGAAGAGCGCAAAAGCGAAGCAAATCTGCGTGTGTTTGCGTGTTTACATATTCCGACATTTATTACTTCACCGCCACATCATATGCGCAAAAATCTCGTCCAAAAGACTTTCGGTGCATTTCGGGCTCCTTCAGTCCCATTTCCGGACCTCGTAGGGCATCAGCGCGGTTCGTTCGACTGGCTCTTAAAAGACGGTCTCACCGAGCTTTTTAAAGAATTCTCACCAATCACCGATTATTCCGGAAAGAAATTCGAACTTCAATTCGAGAGTTTTGAAGTCGGCGAACTGAAGTGCGATGAGGAATTTGCGCGCGAGAATATGCGTACCTACGAGGCACCGGTAAAGGCAACTGTCAAGCTTATTAACAAGACGTTCGGATCGGAAAAATCGCAGGAGATATTCCTCGCGGATATGCCGATGATGACGCCACACGGCTCTTTCATCGTTTCGGGCGTCGAGCGCGCCATCGTTCCGCAGCTCGCGCGGAGTTTCGGAGCTTTTTTCATCTCGGATCTCGTGCGCGGCAAGTCATTTTTCGGCGCGAAGATCATTCCTCTCCGCGGCGTATGGATCGAATTCGATTCGGAAGCGAGTGGCGCCATTTTTGTGAAAATCGATAGGAAACGGAAATTTCCCATCACTCAGCTCCTGACGGTTTTTGGTGGTGGCTTGGGCGAGGCGGTTGCAAAACATTTTGCCAAGGATCCACCCGCGCTCGCGGCGGTACAAGCGACGCTCGCACATGATGAAACAAAGTCCGTTGAGGAAGCATATGTCGAAATCCATCGTCGCATGCGTGACGGCGACCTCGCGACGCCCGAGAATGCAAAAAACTTCGTACAATCGCTTTTTTCAGCCGATCGCTATGACCTCGGGAAGGTTGGCCGTCATCGCCTGAACGCGCGTTTTGGTTTCCCGGTGACCGAGAAGGCGCTCGAGAAACGCACGCTCGGACTCGCGGATTTCGTCCATATCATTTCGGAAATTACGAAACTGAACGCCGATCCCTCGGCGCGCCCTGATGACATCGATCATCTTGGATTCCGCCGCGTGCGCTTTGTCGGCGAATTGCTTCAAGCCCGCATGCGGGTAGGCATGAGCCGGATGAAGCGGAATATTCAAGATCGCATGTCGACTATCGAGAGCGAAACCACGCTTCCGATGGCGCTCGTCAACTCGCGCCCTTTTTATGCCGCTGTGCATGAATTCTTCACCGTCAATCAGCTTTCGCAATTCATGGAACAGCAGAATGCTCTCGCCGAGCTCGAAAATATGCGGACGCTCTCGGCGCTCGGCCCCGGTGGGCTCACTCGGGAACGAGCGGGCTTCGAGGTGCGCGATGTGCATCCGAGCCATTACGGGCGTCTTTGTCCCATACACACGCCGGAAGGGCAGAATATAGGACTTATCCTACGACTCGCGATTCACGCGCGTACTAATGACTACGGCGTTATCGAAACGCCGTACGTCCGCATAAAGAATGGAAAAGTGACGAACGAAATCGTGTATCTCAACGCGCTTGATGAAGAACTCGAAATGGTGGCGCATGGCGCGACCAAGCTCGACGAGAACGGCCGCATCATTCCTGATTTCGTCGAGGCGCGCTATAAAGGTGATCCGATCATCATCCCGCGCGATGCCGTCACTCTCATGGACGCTTCGACCTACCAGATGTTTTCCATCGCAACTTCCATGATTCCCTTCGTCGACCATGATGATGCGAACCGCGCGTTGATGGGTTCGAACATGCAGAAGCAGGCAACCCCTGTTCTCATCCCTGAAGTTCCGCTCGTCGCGACAGGTATCGAAGCGCACGCGGCGCGCAGCACCGGCCGCCTAGTATTAGCTGTCGAAGCAGGTGAAGTCGTATACGTCGATGCGCGGAAGATTGTGGTGAAAAATAAAGAAGGGAAGTCAATGGAATATCATCTCCAAAGACTTACTCAGACCAATCAGAACTCGGCGTTTATGCAACGTCCCTCGGTCATGCTCGGTGATAAGGTAAAGAAGGGAGACATACTCGCAGATAATTCATCCACCGATCAAGGGCAGCTCGCTCTCGGCCAGAATGTGCGCGTCGCGTTTATGAGTTGGAATGGCGCGAATTACGAAGATGCCATCATCATCTCAGAGCGGCTTGTCGAAGAAGCGAAGTTCACGACGGTGCATATCGAGGATTTCGATTGCATGGTGCGCGATACGAAGCTCGGTCCAGAAACAACGACACATGACATACCGAATGTCGGTGAATTGCGTTTGAAGAATCTCGATGAGGAAGGGGTGATCCGCATCGGCGCGGAAGTGCGCCCCGGCGATATTCTCGTGGGTAAGGTGACGCCGAAGGGCGAAACGCAACTGACGCCGGAAGAACGTCTCTTACGCAGCATTTTCGGCGATAAAGCGAAAGATGTGAAGGATACCTCGCTTCGCATGGAAGGAGGCAAGCGCGGTCGTGTCATCGGCGTCCGGATCTTCTTGCGCGAACGTGGCGACCAGCTCGAAAGCGGCATCATTAAGAAGATCGTCGTCACTGTCGCGCAAGTGCGTAATGTTTCAGTCGGCGATAAACTCGCGGGACGCCATGGTAACAAAGGTGTCATCAGCCGCGTACTGCCGGTTGCCGACATGCCGTATGACAAGGACGGCAATCCAGTCGATCTTATTCTCACGCCGCTCGGCGTTCCTTCCCGCATGAATCTCGGCCAGATTCTCGAAATGCACCTCGGGCTCGCCGCGCACACGCTCGGCTATCAGGCAATCGTTCCGCCCTTCGCAGGCGCGACTGCAGACGAAATCCGCAACGAGCTTGAGGCGGCAGGTTTCTCAAAGACTGGTAAGATGCAGCTCTATGACGGACGTTCGGGTGATGCATTCGCACAAACGATTGCGGTCGGTTACATGTATGTCCTCAAACTGCATCATATGGTAGAAGACAAGATCCATATGCGTTCCATCGGCCCATACAGTCTCATTACCCAGCAGCCGCTCGGCGGCAAAGCGCAAAATGGCGGCCAGCGCTTCGGCGAAATGGAAGTCTGGGCGCTCCTCGGGTATGGCGCCGCCTATACATTGCGCGAGATGCTCACCATTAAGTCAGATGATATTCAAGGTCGTTCCGCCGCCTTCGACGCGATTGTGAAGAATGAACCAATCAGTCACACCGGCACCCCCGCATCCTTCGCAGTTCTTACCAACCAGATTCGTGGCCTTGCACTTGACATAGAACCCTTGAACTTGCCGCCACTCTCGGAATAGGATTAATTATTAATATATATGGCATTCACTTCCCGCAACAGTTTCTCCTCGCGTTTGCCTGCCGGCAAGCAAGATACCTGGAATAGTCTGCGTCTGGCAATAGCTTCACCAGAGCGCATCCTCGCATGGTCTTCTGGCGAGGTGACCAAACCAGAAACCATCAATTACCGCACTCAAAGGAGCGAAAAACACGGGCTCTTTGATGAAAAAATCTTTGGTCCCGAGAAAGATTACGAGTGTTACTGCGGCAAATATAAAGGCATCCGGTATAAAGGCATCGTGTGCGATAAGTGCGGCGTTGAAATAACGCGTTCCATCGTTCGGCGCGAGCGCATGGGCCATATCGAGCTTTGCACGCCAGTCGCACACATCTGGTTCCTTCGTTCAGTACCGTCGCGCATGGCGCTCCTCCTTGGCGCATCCGCAACCGACATAGAAAAGGTTGTGTATTTCGCTGGTTATATCATCACCACAATTGCGGACAATGAAAAAAAGCGCCTTTTCGCCGAACTTGAGAGTGAATATAAGTCTAAATATAAATCGCTCGGAAGCGACAAAGATCGTGATGCGCTCAAGGAGAAGATGACACTCATGAAGTCCGAGATTGACGGCATCGTGGCCGGCAGGGTTCTCGACGAACTCGAATATCATCGCTTCTCGGTAAAGTATGGCGGTCTCTTCGAGGCGCGCATCGGCGCCGAGGCCATTTACGATATATTCTGCAAAATAGATCTTAAGGAGCTTGAGAAGACGCTCTCCGCGCGCTATGAGCGCGCTGGCGCCGCCGAGCGCGAGAAGCTCGTCAAACGCCTCTCTCTCATCGCAGGGCTTATCGCCTCGGGCGTACGTCCCGAGTGGCTTTTCCTGACGCGGATTCCAGTCATTCCGCCGGCGCTTCGGCCCATGGTTGCGCTTGAAGGTGGCCGTCATGCGACTTCTGACGTGAACGATCTCTATCGCCGCGTCATCAATCGCAATAATCGTCTCAAAAAACTCATCAATATCCACGCTCCGGAAGTCATCCTGCGTAATGAGAAGCGCATTCTGCAAGAAGCTGTTGATGCGCTCCTCGACAATTCCATCAGGAAGAGCGGTGCCGCCGCCGGTGCCATGACACTCGCCCAGCGCCGGCCGCTCAAGTCGCTCGCCGATTACCTGAAAGGGAAGCGGGGGTATTTCCGCCAGAATTTGCTCGGCAAGCGCGTTGATTATTCAGGCCGTTCGGTCATTGTCGTCGGTCCCGATTTGGAGCTTGACGAATGTGGTCTTCCGAAGCATATGGCGCTTGAACTTTTCCGTCCATTCGTCATTGCCGGACTTCTCGAGCGTGAGTTCGCGTTCAACATTCGCGGTGCGGGGCGCCTCATCGAAGACGGTGTTCCGGAAGTATGGGAGCTTCTTGAAGAAGCCATTAAAGGAAAATATGTACTCCTCAATCGTGCGCCAACCCTCCACCGTCAGGGCATCCAGGCATTCCGCCCGCGTCTTATCGAGGGCAATGCTATTCAACTCCATCCGCTCGTTTGTAATGCATTCAATGCGGATTTCGATGGCGATCAAATGGCGGTGCACGTGCCACTTTCAGAAGAAGCGCAGTGGGAAGCGGAGAACATTATGAGCGCCAACAAAAATATCCTAAAGCCGGGTTCGGGCGAAATGATCGTACTCACGGGGAAACCGCTCGATATCATCCTAGGCGTCTACTGGCTCACGAAAGCAATCGACGGGGCCAATGGCGATGGAGGATATTTTTCTTCGCCGAACGCGGCGATTCTCGCATCCGAGTACGGCGCTATCGACCTGCGCGCCACAATAAATGTTCTGCCGGTCGTCGAGAAAGAAAAGTATGCGGCGTTCGATGGACATCCGTTCCAGACGACTGTCGGTAGGCTTTTCTTCAACACCGTGTTGCCCGCTGACTATCCGTTTATCAATGAAACTATTACGAAGAAGGTGCTCGCGCGCATCGTTACTGACTGCATTACACGGTATGGAATCGATGCGGTACCGGATATCGTTAATAAGGTAAAACGTTTCGGTTTTGATTATGCGACTCGATCAGGCATCTCGTGGGCTATTGACGACATCTCCGTGCCTGAACAGAAGTCGCGCATTGTCGCCGAAGCGGCAGCAAAGGTCGTCAAAATACAAGAAGATTATACAAACGGCCTTCTCGCCGAGGAGGAGAAGCGACGCATGGCTATTGAAACGTGGCAGGGCGCGAAACAGGCGGTCGAAGAGCAGGTCGCTCTCGAACTCGACCCGATGGGTTCCGTCGCTGACATGGTACGCTCGGGCGCTCGCGGTACACTCGGCAACCTGACACAAATGGCTGGAATGAAAGGCCTCATTCAAGATACGTCCGGCGTGACGATTGAAGTTCCTATTATTTCCTCGATGATCGAGGGATTAAATCCGATCGAGTATTTTATGTCGACGCACGGCGCGCGCAAAGGCCTTACCGATACGGCACTCGGTACCGCCAAAGCGGGTTATCTGACTCGCCGCCTTTTTGATGTTGCACAGGATTCCATCGTAACCGAGAAAGATTGCGGCACCGATCGCGGCGTGAAAATACATCGCATAAGCGCATCCGGCATCCACATCAATTATGCTGAAGTCCTTCGCGGCCGCGTGCTCGTTGAAGACGTATCTATCGGAAAGACCGTTCTTTTCAAAAAAGGACAATATCTTTCTGCGGAAGATGCCGGAGTACTTGCCGCATCTTCAGTTTCCACTGTCGTTGTTCGCTCGCCGATGTCCTGTGAGACGCGCTATGGGATCTGTCAGACCTGTTATGGCATGGACTTCACGACCCAGGAGATCGTCGATGTAGGAGAGGCGGTCGGCACAGTCGCCGCGCAAGCCATCGGCGAACCGGGAACGCAGCTCACCATGCGCACCTTCCACCAAGGCGGTGTTGCCTCGATTGGCGGCGATATCACGAGCGGTCTTCCGCGCGTTGAGGAAGTGTTCGAGAAGCGCTCGCCGAAGCATCCGGCAGTCATATCGAAGTCTGACGGGCTTGTTATTGAAATGAAAGAAGCAGGCCGCGAGAAAGTAATCGTCATAGCACCTTTAGCGGGACAGGGGAAGAAGGACGGTTCGTCATATGACTATCTCGCACCATATCCGCGCGTTCCCTTGGTAAAAGAAGGTGATACAGTCGTAAAAGGCCAGATTCTCACCGACGGTTCGGCCGACCTCGACGATCTCTTCGAATATGCCGGCCGTGCGGCGGTGCAGGAATATATTATTACCGAGGCATCGAAGATTTATGAACTGCAAGGAGCATCGGTGTCACGCAAGCATCTCGAGGTCATCGTGAAGCAGATGTTTTCGCGAGTGAAGATTACAGATGCTGGCGATACCGATTATTCAGTCGGCGATGTCGTGGAGGATTGGGAATTCGCCAAGGCGGTCGCAGATATGGAAACGGCCAATAAGATAGCGCCGAAGGCGCGAGAGATTGTGCTCGGCATCAAAGAGAGCGCGCTCTCGCGCCGGTCGTTCCTCTCGGCGGCATCTTTTGAGCAAACGACGAAGGTTCTCATCAACACAGCTCTTCGAGGAAGTATTGATCATTTACGCGGATTAAAAGAAAACGTTATTCTCGGTCGTCTCATTCCGGCCGGCACCGGCTTCGCCGGAAGCAAGAAATACGCGAGCATCAAGAAGCTTCAGGCAGAACGTCCTGCTCCGACGCAATCGTCCACACGAACAACATACGCTCAACGCTCTCCCCGCGCGATCTAAAAATATTCCGTGGTGACCAGACTTCAAAAAGCGGTACAATCAAACGATGTCGGACACGGTACAGCAGATAAAAGAACGCCTGAACATTCAGGACATCATCAGCCCTTATGTGAAGCTCACGAAAGCAGGGAAATCCTTGCGCGGACTGTGCCCCTTCAATAAAGAGAAGACGCCATCCTTTTACGTGAGTCCGGAACGCGGGGCGTGGCACTGTTTCGGTTGTGGGCTCGGCGGAGACGGATTCTCTTTTATTGAAAAAATAGAGGGAGTGGATTTCAAAGGAGCTCTAAAGATTCTTGCCGAGATGGCTGGTGTTACTGTCGAGTATGCTCAAGGCAGACGCGACGAGGACACGTCAAAAAAAGAACGACTGCGTGAGGCAATGAGCCGGGCGGGCGAATGGTACGCCGGCAAGTTTCTTGGGAGTCCTGCCGCGGCGTATGCGAAACAGCGCGGCCTTTCTGATGAAACGATTACATCGTGGCGTCTCGGCTACGCGCCCGACGTGTGGCGGGGGCTTCTCGAAGCACTGACCGCCGAGGGGTTTACGACAGATGAACTCCTCGCCGCCGGATTGATAAAAGAAGCGGACGGGAAACCAGGCACGTATTACGATCGATTCCGCAATCGACTGCTGTTTCCAATACGCGACGCCGCCGGTCGTGTTGTCGCGTTTACCGGCCGTATTGTATCCTCCGAATCCTTAGTGAAGGATGGCACGGTCGAAGTAGCAAAATATCTCAATAGCCCGGAGACCGAGCTGTATCATAAATCAGAAATTCTGTTCGGTATAGATAGGGCGAAGAATGCGATTCGCACGCGCGGGTTCACCATGCTCGTCGAGGGGCAGATAGACGTAATTCTTGCGCACCAGGCGGGTTTCGCCAATGCAGTGGCGCTTTCTGGCACAGCGCTCTCCGAACGCCATCTCGCGCTTCTGAAGCGTTACAGCGAGAACCTCATGCTCGTTCTTGATGCCGACCCCGCCGGACTGAAAGCGACAGCGCGGTCTGCGGTGCTCGCCTTCCACGCAGGACTCCGGGTGAAGGCGGCCCGGCTCCCGAAGGGGAAGGACCCGGCCGACCTGATCAGTGAGGATGCAAAAGATTTTTCGCTCCGCGTTGCCGCCGCAAAACCTATTGTCGAATTCTTTCTAGCTGAGTTCGCGGAGCTAGAACGAGACCAACATCGGTTCCAACGTCTTGTTCAAGAAATAATATACCCACTCTTAGCCGCCATATCAAATTTGACGGAGCGCGGGTATTTTATAGAGAAAACTGCCAGATATCTTCCGGAAGTTCCCATCAAGGATATTCATGAATCGGTTAGGCGTCTGCCGAAACAGCCAGTTGTCAGGGAAGTCGTGCAGAAGAGTTCGATTCTGACGGCGTCGCCACGCTCACCGTCGGAAATTCGCTCTGAACAGCTTCTCGCTGTTGTCCACGCGTATCCCCATACGCCACTTGCGGAGCGCGTCATATTGGAATATTATCGAATTACTGAAGCTCAAGAACTGCCGCCTGTCTCGCTTCCGGAATCGGTTTTGTTCTCTATAGAACAGACATTCGGTGAGGATCCGGACGAGAGAGCGGGAGACGAGCTTCTCCGCGCCTTTGAAGAAGCGGTCATCCGCGAGGCGTATCAAGAAGCAGTAGCGAATTTACGCAGAGCCGAGGCCTCGAAAGATGCCTCTCGTGTTGCTAGTGCGCAAAACCAGTGCGCAAAACTCTCTGTGCGCCTCGCTACATTCGGCAGCTGATTTATTTTTACATGGCACTATCTACTACAAAAAAGAAGAAAAAAACTCTTCGACCCTGCTCGAGGCGCGTCGCAAAAAAGCGGATAATGAATTCGGGACGCAAAAAACCAAAGCGTACGAAGAAACAGATCGTGCGTACCGCCGCGCGCGTGTTGAAATCAAAGGCGAATTCGCAGAAAGCGCTTTCGGCTGAAACGCTCATCGAAAAGGGGAAAGAGCGCGGATATGTCACCTATGACGAAATCCTGAAATCGTTTCCGCACGTTGAAAATGATGTACATTTCCTCGAGTCGCTCTACGAGCGATTCAGTATCGCCGGCGTTGACGTGCTCGAAGGCGGCATGTTCGAGGATGCCGCCGACGAATATCTCGCGACGCGCAATATTAAAGACCGCCATTCGACCAGCTATGACTCCATCCAGATTTATCTCCGCGAGATCGGACAATATCCGCTCCTGACTGCTGCCGAGGAACGCGAGCTCGCGAAACGCATCGAGAAGAGCGACGCGGAAGCGCGCAATATCCTCGCGCGCAGCAATCTGCGCCTCGTCGTTTCCATCGCGAAGAAATATGTCGGCCGCAGTCCCGATCTCACACTCCTTGATCTTATCCAAGAAGGGAATCTCGGCCTCTTTCGCGCGGTAGACAAGTTTGATTGGAAGAAGGGATACAAGTTTTCAACCTATGCAACATGGTGGATTCGCCAAGCGGTTACGCGGGCGCTCGCCGATCAATCGCGCACGATTCGCATCCCAGTTCATATGGTAGAAACCATCGCGAAATATAAGCAGGTGTCGCGCCGTCTCTCACAGGCACTCGGCCGCGATCCGCAGGCAGAAGAAATCGCAGTAGAGATGGGCGTCGAGCCGGAAAAAATTTATCAGATAGAGAAGATAAATCAGGATACACTCTCTCTAGAGAATCCAGTCGGTTCGGACGACGAGAAATCAACTCTTGGCGATTTCATTCCTGATGATAAGATCCCGTCGCCGGTGCAAGAATCTTCTGAACGTATTCTCACAGAGCAGGTGCACGCGATTCTGAGCGACCTCTCGCCAAAAGAGCGTAAGATTCTGGAGATGCGCCACGGTCTTACGGACGGCATCTACCACACGCTTGAAGAAGTGGGCAGGGAATTCGGCGTAACACGCGAACGCATACGCCAAATCGAAGCGAAAGCGCTGGGAAAAATCCGCACGCACGATAAAGCCCGGCATTTGAAGTCGTACTAGTTCGAAACCAAGACTGTCGCTTGGGAAGTAACTTAACGGTTACATACGTAAGTTAGAATCAACATGAGCAAAAGCCCGCTTATAAACGCGCTCGGGGCGATGGCGTACATCACCGTTATTGCTTCGGTGTTGTATTATGGCCCCGGGAAATCTTTCGCGATAGACGGGATTATTGCCCCCATTGTCTTTTTATCCTTATTTGTCCTCTCCGTCGCCACGATGGGATATTTCTTCCTCTATCAGCCCGCCCAGCTCCTTTTTTAAAACAAACAAAAGGAAGCAACGAAACTCTTCCTAACGACCGTGATAATCTTTGACTGCGTTACAGTGGCGATTCTTCTCTCCTGGATTTTTCTAAGCATTTTGCTCCAGTAAAGAAGAGGCCCATCTCGCGATGGGCTTCTTTAAGGTCATTCCGTCTTATTTAATCGCCGGGGTCCCACATTTGAACGACGGTTAAGTGGCTTCCGGCTTTTCGCTGTCTTTGTGGATCCCGCGCGTATTTCTTGACGCCTTCGCATAGGAAATGAGCATCTCGATAACAGCAATTATCTTTTCTGGTGTCATAGTGCATCCCTCTCAAGTTCGATCTGCCATTACTTAAGCATTTCAAATCAACAATTGCAATTTTGCCCTATATAGGCCAGAAAATATTTAAACTTATTTTGCAGATGTTCGGTAAATGAAATCGTTCGTCGGGTTCGGATCCTCGCATTTAGTAAATCCATTCTTAATCCAGAAATTCTCACTTGGTTCTTGCACTTGGACGGCACGTATATCTTTGAAATTATTTGCGGCCCATGACAAAACGGACTGAAGAGCTTTACTTCCAAAACCCATATCTTTCTGGCTATCTGGTAACGTTGTCATGTTTGTTATGATCACATCAGCACCGCCATAATCATTCAGAGCAATTCGTATCGTTACGACTGCATCTTCATAAGAAAATGTAAGTCTGTAAGCATCTACCGTTGGTTTATCTAGTTCGACTTTCGCCCCGTATTTCTCCAAAAGAGCTATTCTTGCATCAATTGACTCCTTTTCGATTTTAAATTTTCAGGACCTGGCGGCGAATTAAACATACGCTCATCATATCAGGTTCCGACGCCTTATCTTCTTTTTCGCTATACTGGCCTCATGGCAAGGCAGAAGAATCAGGCAAGTAGGGGAGTGAAGCCGCTCATCAAGCACTGGAGCCATTCTTCGCTCATGGCGTACCTGCGTAATCCGCTCGCCTGGTATAAGCGGTATGTCGAGGAGATATACGATATGCCCACGACGCCCGCCGCTGTTGTCGGCAGTGCCGGACACCGGGCGCTCGAGCATTTTTACAATGGTGCGCCCAAAGATATCGCCGTACTGAAAGGACTGGAATATATCCGTAACATCGGAGACTTCGAAATCGATTTCGGCAGGGCGAAAACGCGCCGTGCGAAAAAGAAAAAGCGAAAGATGATGGAACAGGAATATCTGCGCGCAATTTCGTTTTACCTGAAGCGGCCACCTCGTCACACGGTACTTGGTGTTGAAGTAAAAGGTATCGTAGAAGTAGAAGGACTCCCGTTACCCATCAAAGCTGTTTCGGATCTCGTGGTAGCATCACGCGTTGAAAAGGGCTCGGTAGACATTGTGGACCATAAGTTCGTCGCGTCGTTCAGCAAAGTGGGCGCCTCGAAAACGCTCTTCGTCATTCAAGCGATTTTCAATTACTATACCGTCAAAGAACTCTTCGGAAAGCCGGTGCGGCGCTTCATCGTGTATGAATGCAAGAAAACGAGGAATGCCGACGGTAGTTCGCAAGTGCGACGGTATGAAATAGATTTCTGCAATCGCAAAGAGGATTTTGCGGTCTTCCACCGCCTTATCAATGATGCGACAACGGAAATTTCTCGGCGGCGCATCTATCTGCCAAATCCATCCGATATGTTCGAGGGCGAAAACTCTTTCGACATCTATCGGCTCGGTCTGGTGGATGAGTAAAATTCGCCAGTAAGCAATAAAAAGCAAGTGCTCACTTATTTGTGAGCGCTTGGTCGATAAGTTGTTTTACGGCATCGTAGGAATAGGCACCGTCCATAACAACTGGCAATTTCCCTGCGACGAGGATGAGCGAATAGGGCGTGCCGCGCGCCCCTACATCGAGCGCATTCTGACGATCAGCACTCACGCGCGCATCAATCGTCGTTGAGGCGCCAGCGAAGCAGACAGCGAAGGCATCGGTGCCCAACACCCCCGCCGTCTGTGCGAATTCTCCATAGCGCAGAAGATCAATCGGCTGGTTCGCGAAGAGAACATCTGCGAATTTCCAAAATGCGTCGTTACCTGCGACCTGCGCGGCGCATTCAGCAGCTCGCGCGTTAAAGAGCGCATTCGGATGAATTTCAATAAGCGGGAATTCGCGGAATACCCATGCCACATTGCCACCCACTCCCTCGTTCGCGATAATCTGATGCAAGGTCTCATGAAAACCTTTGCAGAATCCGCAGTCGAAGTCGGAATATTCTACGATGACAACTTTCGCGGCCGGGTTCCCGAGGATGTGATCGTTACTGCCAACAGGTCGCACTAAAGATGGATTGTCGGTGTGTGAGCCCACTGAAGGATTCTTCGCGACCGAAAAGTATATCGCACCCGCGACGATAACGCCGCCGATCACGATTGCGACAGGAACCACGAGAGAAGATTTCATAAAGGAAGTACATGAGTCATTGCAGGTGCAACAGTTGTCTTTGTGCCCCAGAGCGAGGTGTCGAGCTTGATATCGCGGATATCGCGAAGATCTTTGTATTTGAGTACGCCGTGTTTCAGCGCATAGTCATAGAGCTCTTTCGTCAGGCGTACGTCCTCGATGCAATATTCGCGCACTTTGTCGACAAGCCCATCCTGCCACCACATAACCGCCTTTGTGCCGTCCCCCTTTTTCCCCTTGCCGAGCGTCGCCTCGGCGAGAGACTGGAGGCGAATGCGCCGACCGAGGACTTTTTGCACTTCTCTCAAGAGATCAAGCGATTGTACGCAAGTCAGATCGCCCGGATAGTAGCGATTCAAGAGCGGGATATCGAACGTATCGGAGTTAAAGCCAATGAGGAGATCGGTATGTTCGAGAAGCGGCCAGAGCCGCGGCAATTCTTCTTTTACATACGACGTGTAGGAATTCGTTTCTGAATTGTACGCACCGACCAGCGCGAGATCAAGATGTTCAATATCGGCGCGCGCAAGACTCGGGAACACATTCGCGGTTTCAATGTCGAAGACGATGTAACGCATAACCAATATGCCTAACGGCCTGAACGAAGTCGTTGTGGAAGTTCAGAGGAAGGGAGAGTAGCTTCTTCGCCGGTTGCAAGTGTTTTCAGCCGTACGGCGGTATTCGCAACTTCATCCGCGCCATAGGCAACGAAGAGCGGAATGCCGCGTCTTACTGCATCCTTGATTTGATCTCCAAGCGCGCGATCGGTGAGATTGACGAAGATCCGAGCTCCTTCTTTACGAAGTGTTTCGGCGAAAGATTGTGCTGAGGGAATATCATTTGGCGATGGCGTGCCGAGATAGAGCTGCGACGTACCTGCATTCACGTTCGGCATAAGCGCGTGCGTTTCGAGGAAATCTGCGAGCGTTACATCGCCGAGCGCGAAGCCGACTGCGGGAACCGGTTCGCCACCTCCGGAGGGCCAGAGTGAAATCAGGTTATCATAGCGCCCTCCGCCAAAAAGGGCCCGCGGATTTGTCGAGTTGGTATCATACACTTCAAATACCATACCGGTATAGTAGTCGAAGCCGCGCGTAATGCTTGGATCGAAGACAGCAGTACCAACACCGCGTGTTTTGAGTATCGTAATAAATGTTTCCATTGCTTTCGGCTCAATAAAAGACAAAGGGTCTGTTGCTGAAATAGTATTTCGCGCTTCAGTAAAAGCTTCCGGTGTCATTTTTGACTTTTTATCAAGGAGGCGTAAATATTGTCGGACAGCATCGCCCTTGAGTCCTGCCGATTTGCAAGCGGCGTTGAGAAGCGAGCGCGAATTTATGCGAATAACGAAATCTTTTTCAGTAGCCCCAAACGCCTTCAATATCTCCGATGCGAGACGAACAATCTCGATGTCCGCTTCACCCTCGGGAAGACCGACAAGGTCGATGTCCGCCTGATAGAACTCGCGCAAGCGGCCTTTCTGTGGCCGTTCATAACGGAAACGATTGCCGATAGAGAACCAACGCAAAGGATATATGAGCTCACGACGCTTGGCCGCCACCATCCGCGCGAGTGTCGGCGTCATTTCGGGCCGTAGCGTCACGCGGCGATCACCGCGATCGGTGAAGGTATACGTTTGTTCGTTGACGATTTCTTCTGATGTCTTCGCTTCGTAGAGTTCGGCGCGCTCGAGCGGAGAGGCGTTGTATTCTTCATAGCCCCAGAGCGCCAGCGTCTGTCGAATACACGCATACATCGCCTCTTGCTTTGCCCAGTCGGTTGGATAAAAGTCACGGACGCCCTTATAAGGGTCTGCAGATGAAAGTTCGGACATAGATTTTGATTATATCAGACACCGGTACTTTTCGTTTCGACTGAGACATACTTAAGAATAAGATCGCGCATGTGCTCAGGACGCGGGATGCCATGCATAATAAATTCAACATCTTCGCCGGCGCTCTGCACCTTGATAGTGCCGATATTGAGCAGAGAGGGAAGTACCCCCATCACCTCGGTTGTTACATCCTGTACGCGCGAGAGAAATAGACTCGAAACTTCGCGAGAGAAAAATCCGCACTGTTTAATATCCACAATGCGCTGACTGGTAAGCACCCATACATTGAGGAAATATTTGGTACAGGCGCCCCATGCACTTGTCCACATTATGAGTAGCCAGACGCCAAGTATGGCACGAGCGAGAGTTGTGTGATAATCAAAAATTGTTGCATACGACGCCAGAGGCGGTACGAGTGCAAGGAGTTTTGGAAGCGCGAAGGGAATGACTGCGAGAATGGCATAGGGCAGGAGCTCGGCAAGAAAAAGGAACCAATGTTTCCTCGCTTCGAGTACGACATGTTCGCCAGGCTCAAGTTCAAATTCTTTCATACGTTGATGGTGCCCGAAAGCGCGTATGCCATAAGTGCGAACGATATAAAGAGGTGCGCCGCAATCGCGGGGAAGGCGACCCACGACGCATGAGAATACTTCAACCAATGATAGATAGCAACAAGCGTATAAATCGCCCAAAAAGCGAAGACGATATACAGCGCCCATTGAACCAAGGTGCCGATCGAGATACTGTTCGGTAGGAACGCGATTAAAGATGCTGGTGGAGAAAATGGATGTAACGGCTGGTCAGTCATGGGGGGAATGATACTACGATACTACGCTGGGCGCCGTACTGGTCTGTGCGTATCTCGGCATTAAAACCGTGTGACTCGAACAACATTCGTGCGGTTTCTGCGTACATATCGTCACACTCAATCCACGCAATACCATCTCGAGTAAGATGTTGTGGCAGTTCCGTCGCGATGCGGCGAATATTGGCGAGGCCGTCTTCTCCGGCATAGAAGGCGCTTGCCGGTTCATAGTCGGCGACGCTCGCGGGAAGTGTGCGGCCGGCGGGAATGTAGGGCGGATTTGCGGCGATGATGTCGAACCGCATGTCGCCAAATGGTTTGAAGAGATCGCCGATACGGATATCAGCACGCTTGCCCGCGCAGACAGGCGATTTGTTCAAATCATTTTCGCGTATATTTTTGAGAATAGTCGCCTCATGCGCCGGATCGATCTCGCAGAAATACACTTGGGCGTTCGGTAGTTTCGCGAGCGCCGCACAGCCGATAGCACCCGAGCCAGCACATAAATCGAGAAATCGCCCGTAGGACGTACTACGTCCTACATGCGCCAAAAGCTGTTCTGTCCACCACTCTGTTTCAGGCCGCGGAATGAGCGGTTTCGAGTCGAGAAAGATTTTCAGGTCGAGGAACGGCTGCCAGCCAATGACGTAGGCGAGCGGCTCACTTCTGGCGAGCCGCTTCTTGTCGGCTTCGTATTCGAGCGTTTCTCTTCCGCCATATTTTTCCTCCAAGAGCCACTGCTCGTCTTTAGTCATATGAAGAACGCTAGCACATCTATCTGCCGGCAGAAAACAAAAACGTCCATCAATTGATGGACGTTTTTGTTTTATAGAACTGATTAGTAGCCGCCGCGACCGTAGCCGCCGACATTACCACCGCCATAGCCGCCGCGATCACCGCCGAAACCGCCTTCGCGGCGCGGAGGGCGATCACCCTGCGGGCGAGCGAAAGAGACCGAAAGCGTACGTCCATCCATCTCCTTCCCATCCCAATGATCGATAGCCGCTTGAGCTTCCGCTTCAGTAGCCATCTCGACAAAACCGAAGCCGCGCGAGCGGCCAGTCATACGATCGCTGATAATGCTCGTGGACACGACATTCCCGGCCTCGCTAAAGACCTTCTTCAAATCGTCTTCAGTCGAACGATAAGGGATGCCGCCCACATACAACTTATTTCCTTGCACCGAACCTTTTGGCTGTTGATTCTCCATGTATTAGATCTAGCCGATTAACCTCGCCGAAACTGAACACTTGCGGCTGTTTTTGGTCATCGACTCTGAGAGTCTCAGACTCGAACGAGCCGAGCGAAGCTCGAATACTCTGCGAGTGTAAACAGTATGCCAGAAATGCCTATAAAAAACAAGTGAGGGATGGGGATGGCATTGTTCATTAGCGTATGCCGGAAACGAGAGCGGGGAAAAACATCCCGATCATACCGAGAGCAAGCAAGACGACGATAGTAATTGCCAGAGCTCGTCTCATGGTTCTAGTATATCAGAATCAACGTGATACAGTGTCCCAATGACGCAAGGCGAGGCGCTTACCATATTGAAGACCGGTGCGAACGTGTATCTAACTGGAAGTCCGGGGAGCGGAAAGACGCACCTGATAAACGAGTTCATAGATTGGCTGCGCGCTTTAGGCATCGAGCCGTCGGTAACTGCCGCGACCGGCATCGCGGCGACTCATATTTCCGGCATGACACTCCACTCCTGGAGTGGCATCGGCATCAGCGAGTCGCTTTCTAGAGCCGACGTGGATCGTATTGCCAGCAAAGAACATATTGCGAAACGGATACAGAAAGCAAAAGTGCTTATTATCGAGGAGATTTCAATGCTTTCAGCGACAACATTCGAGATGGCGGATGCGATCTGCCGCGAGGTACGCCGCGTCGACAAGCCATTTGGCGGGCTCACCGTCACTCTCGTCGGCGATTTCTTTCAACTTCCTCCAGTCTCAAGAAACCATGCAGTCGAGTTCGCGTACGTATCAAAAGTATGGCGCGATTTAAACCCGATTACCTGCTATCTCACCGAACAGTATCGACAAGACGATACCGACTTTTTGGATGTGCTTTCTGCGATGCGCTCTGGGCATATTGAAAAAATGCATCATGAACAGCTTGCCGCGCGGCAGATGTCTCCGACTGAGATACCGAGCATGAGCAAGGTACCGAAACTTTTCCCACATAACATTGACGTTGACCGCATCAACGCCGACGAGCTCGCGAGACTTCCCGGGAAGTCAAAGAAATTCCGCATGAGTTCGAAGGGAAAAGATTCGCTCGTCGAAGGGCTGAAGCGTGGCTGTCTATCGCCAGAAATTCTAGAGCTGAAAGAAGGTGCGGCAGTCATGTTTACCAAGAACTCTCCGCAGGGCAGATTTGTAAACGGCACGCTAGGGCAAGTGAGCGGTTGGGGTGCCGATGGATTGCCGATTATTGAAATTAGCAGCCCTTCGACGAGCTCTGGGCATGGGCTCCGCGTAACTACGGAGTCCATGGAATGGCAACTTGAGGAGCAAGGGAAAGTGCGCGCAAGTATCTCTCAGATACCGCTCCGACTCGCATACGCCATGACGGTACACAAGAGCCAGGGGATGAGTATGGATGCCGCGATTATAGATCTCTCCAAAGCGTTTGAATATGGGCAGGGATATGTTGCGCTCTCGCGTGTACGGCGGTTCTCGGGTCTCTATCTTACTGGTTTGAATGACCGCGCGCTCGAAGTGCATCCGGAGATTGTAAAGAAGGATATGGATTTTCGCGCCGCGTCTGACGCGGCGCGTGAAGCATTCAGTATCGAGATGTCGGAGACAGAAGTGGTCGGCATGCAAAAAAAATTTGTTAAAGCGATGGGCGGAGCATATCCCTCGCCTTTGCTCGGGACGACCAGGAAGTCCGGTAGCGCTAGACTCCCTATTCGGTTAGCGGAAACATTACAGACAGTACGAGACGCGAAAAATCTAAAAGACGCTGCGAAGTCTCGTTCGCTCTCCGTCTCGACCATTGTGAAGCATTTAGAAGAATTGGCAGAGATAGGAAAGCTTGTTCGAGTTGATTTCGCGCATCTTATACCAATTACTGTGATTGATGAAATTCACGAAGCGCTCGCAGAAAACGGTAGCGAGCGCCTCTCTACCGTTTTTCATGCGCTCGGCGGTCGCCATTCATTCGAAACAATCCGCCTCGTCCGCCTCATGCGTTCCAATTGAAGTTGTATTGAAGTCAGACTTCAATACCTTCAATACACACGTGGTACAATACATGAATGAGGAAGGAATCATTCGGTGTAGGGTCCTTTGTACACGTCTTTAATAGAGGGAATAGGAAGCAAGAGATCGTACGTGACAATAAGGATCGATGGAATTTCCTGCAGATGCTGTATTACTTCAATAGCGATTATTCACCGCTTAATCCAATGCAAACTCTCAAGAAAGTATTGAAGTCTGACTTCAATACAAAACTGATCTGGCCTATTGGATGGCCTGAGAGGAAACAGCTGGTGAATCTTCACGCATTTATTTTGCAGGACAATCATTATCATCTAGTTTTGGAGGAATTGGTAGAAGGAGGGATAGCAAGGCTGATGCAGAAACTTGGTACTGGAATGACTAATCGATTTAATAAACGGCACAGAGAAACAGGGAGACTCTTCCAAGGCGCATATAAAGCTCGGTTGGTTAATGACGATAATTATTTTAGATACCTGTTCTCCTATCTTCATATCAAGAACGCTTTCGAAATGTATCCAGGCGGTTTAAAACGAGCAGTTGCAAATTTTGATATGGCCTATGATTTCGCTATCAGGTATCCATATAGTAGCTTAAGGTATTATGTATTGAAGTCTGACTTAAATATGGAGAGATTGATAGGGAATGACGAGTTATTTCGGGAGGCGTTTCCTGATCCGTATGAAATGAAGGAGTTCGCCAGAAATAGTATAGAATCGATGACATTTGATGAGAGGAAATGTTTACTGGGAAACCTAGACTGACATGGATTGAAGCCTGACTTCAATCCATACAATAAAAACAGAGCTCTTCGTGCAGAGTGCTGTTGTGAATCACCTCCTTTATGAAAGATCAAAGTCCTTGGTGTTACTTGCAGACACCGGCGAACCACAGATCTGGTCCATGTTCACACTTATAGCGGCTGAGAAATACAAGACGTTCGCCTTTGTTGTACTCTCATTGCGGCATTGTATTAACCACGTCATCGATGAAGTCGTTAAGATAGACTCCAAGTCCAGCTGGGTCCGAATTCTATAAAAATGGCTTAAAATATGGCTTTTTGGGCTATGCGCGCAAGTAGTAATTCGATAAGTTGTGCGGTTTCGAGAGGGTCTTTGACACTTCGCGTCTGCACTGAGGTTTTATATATCGCCTCATCATTGCCACCAGATTCTAGCTCGTCGCCGACGTAGAGCGCGTCTGGCTCGCTTATATGAAGTCGTTCGCAGAGCTTCCGGACACCATACGCCTTGTCGACGCCGCGCTTGGTCACGTCGATACTCGTCGCGCCGCCGATGCCAACAGAGAATTCCGGCAATCGTTCTGCAATTTCCGCCTGGAGCATTTTGCGCTTCGTATGATCTGGGTCCCATTCTTTTTTCAAAGAAGGCGGTGCCTGCTGTCCGAGCGCGGAGAGGGTTACCTGGCCACCGCGATATTCAATGCGCTCTCCCCATGCTGGCTTCGAGAAATCAATAAGATCGGTTTCTTCTGCCGCGGCTCGTATTGCAGTTTCGATTGTGTGTGCTTCTTTTTCTGAAAAGCGTTCTTCATATATTTTTTTCCAATCGCTATTTTGAAATTCATAAAATGCGGCGCCGGAGGTCGGCAGGAGATACAAGTTTGAAAGATTTACACCGTTTTGGAGCTGTGTCACCACCTGTTTTAAAAATTGCGACAATGCGCCGCCAGAAATAACCGCGACGCACGTCTGATCGATGAGACGCGAAAGAAGATCCGCCATCTCACTCGTGAGCGGCTGTTTGCTCTCTGCGAGTGTGCCGTCAAGGTCGAAAATAATAAGAGGTGCCATTATGAAAGAGCTTCAATTATGTGCGCGAGCGATGCGGTAGCGACCCCAATGACTTTGTCGGCCGCTCCGTAATAGATGAAGAGCGTGTCGCCACGGACGATGGCGCCACAGGAGAAGACGATGTTCGAGATTTCTCCTTCTTTTTCATATTTCTCCAGAGGTTCAAAAATCGGGTCGGCGGTGCGCGCCAAGAGCGAGGTACCGGAGGAATCGAGGAGCGCCGCACCGAGACGGTAGGTCGCGTGGCGCGAAACGCCATGATAAATCATGAGCCAATTATTACCGACCTTGATCGGCGGCGCCGCGCTACCGACCTTCGATCCGTCCCACATACCGTGCCGTGGCGCCATGATCTCGATGCAACGGCTCACGCGTTTCCCCGCGGCAATGTCCGGAAGAAGATCGGCGCAGATTCTATTATTGATACGATGATAGAGTAAATAATTTTCATGTATTTTTTCGGGAAGCAGAACAAGGTCCTTGTCGTCGACGCCGTCTGGTGTCAGCAGGAACGGCGCACTCCACATCTCGAATCGCCGCGCAAGGAAATCATCGACGCTGATCGACGAAACAGCGCCGGCGGGCGGATGCACGCCGTCGTACGCGGTATAGGTCATCAAGAGCGCGTCATCAATATGCACGATGCGAGGATCTTCGCAACCGGAATTGCCGGTCGGACTCCCGCGTTTCGCTTCGAAATCGGCGCGTGGCGCGTATATCGGCTCAGACAGACGTTCTTTGATTGTGACGCCGTCTTCGGAAACCGCGAGTCCGATGGTAGATGTATTCGCCCTGTCCATTGCGCGATAGAGGATATAGATCGAGCCGTTCAGTTCGATGGCGGCGGCATTAAAGACGTCGCGACTCTCGAATTCTTCACCTCTCGCCGCGAGAATTGGATTCTGCGGCGCGCGTAGGAAGGTGCGCGCGGGCCGCTTCGGATCGAGTGCGCGCAAAAGATCGTGGAGCCTTACACTCGCCTTGGCGCAGACGGTGTCGGCCGCGCCATACCATATGTCAAGTTCTCCATTATTGCCGATGCTCGTGCCCGTCGGGAAGACGATATGCGGAACGAGACCGTATTGTTCATAGATTTCTTCGGGGACTAATATGGATTCGGTGCGTGAGATAAGCTTTTGCGGATTATCAAGCTCGAGAAGCGCGGCCTCAATCGAGAAGATACGTTCCCGCTCGTTGTAATAATCCTGGATATAGGAATAGATGAGCAGCCAGCCACCATCGGTTCGCAGAGGGGAGGCGCCGACCTCGATATGATCGGCATCGCTTCGGCGCAGTTCAGGAAGTGCGTGGTCGGCGAGATTCGCATGCCACGTTTGCCAATAGGCGGGATCAAAAAAGTCCTCAATCCGTTTCGCGCGTGCGAGCGCGATGATCGGTCGTGGATATTCTTTTGTCCAATCGGTGTGTGCAGTGAGGAGCAATATGACATCGCCGTTGATGCGTTCGGGGAAAAGAGTCGCGGCTTTCGCGTTAAACGGCGTAATGAGATGCCGTTCTGTGAAGTGGTCAGGAGCGTCGCCGACAGCGAGCGCTACCTTGATATTATCTGGGCCGAAAGGGTAGCCACCAAGCGCAGTATAGAAACAGTACCAGCGACCCTCAAAGAAAGACACGCGAGGATCTTCACAACCGAACATATCCCACGATTCTTGTGGGGCGATAACCTGTTGTCGCCCATTGAAATTAATACCGTCTTCGGCGAAAGCGGTCCCTATACTCGAGAGACCGACATAGGGTGCCTGAAGAGAGTTCGGAGAGCCGAGCGCGCGATAGTAGAGACGCACGCCGTCTTCGGTACTGACCGCCGACGGGTTATAGGTAGCGACCGCTTCCCAATGGTGCTCGTGGCGTGGCGAGAGGATAGGATTATGAGATTCTCGGCGGATGATGAACATGTATCAAGCAGTTTGCGCGGGATTCATTGTTGCAAGCGACGGTTGGCTACCAGAGATGAGTTCATCGAGAAAAGCATCGAGCGGCGCGGTCGCAACACAGATAACCTTGTCAGCGCCACCGTAATAGACGAACAATTTCCCACCTCGTACGACGGCACCGCAGGCGTAGACGATACCAGGCTTCCCATTATTTTCGTAGTGTTCGTCTGGCGAGAGGACGGGCGCCGATGAGCGATGGAGTACTTTCGTCGGATCGGAGAGATCAAGCAACATCGCACCGAGCTTGTAGCGACCAGGGTCACGTTCATCGATCGCGTGATAGAAGAGGAGCCAGCCGCGGCCGGTTCTTACTGGCGGCGGTCCGGCCCCTCGGACGAAACTGTCCCAAGAATCTTCGCGCACCGGGAGATCATTGCGAGACCCGACCCAGCTTTGGATAAATGGCTCAGTAGTACCAATATCTTCAATAGAATAGCGATAGGCGACTTCTATCTTTGGCGTGACACTATGGAGGATGGCATATTTCCCATCGATCTTTTCCGGAAACAGGACCCAATTTTTGTGAATTTCTCCCGGTCGCGACAGGATATGCGGTCCGTCCCATTTCCAGAATTGTTCTTTCATGAAATCATTCTCAGCAATTGAAATTGCGGCAACGCGGATGAAATCCCATCCATCGAACATATTAAAAATGACATACACGCGTCCCTCTATGACGACCATGCGCGGATCTTCGCAACCGCCCCAACTGCCGCCAGATGGATATAGAACAGGAGAATAGCGACGCACACGGCCGGGGAGATTGCGCGGTTTCTGCGCAACATAAACTGGATAGGGAAGCCGCTTGTCGAAGACAATACCATCTGCACTGCTGGCGTAGCCGAGTCGAGAAACTCCATCCATGCCGATGGCGCGATAAATAAGATGCGTGCGGTTGTCGATGATTGCTGCCGCTGGATTGAGAACCGCTTCTGCAGTCCACGGGTTAGTGCCAGGTTTAATAATCGGATTGTGGAGAGATTTATCGAGTATAAGGAACTTGAAACGTTTTAAGCGTAAGAGCGCTACAAGTTTCTTTCGTATCGGTTTCGAAAAGACGGCACCAAGAATCGCCCCAGCAACGAAAAAGGAAAAAAGCAGTGCGATGATGTTTACTAAAAATGAAAAGTCCATAAGGGGATGACCCTTACATAATAGCATGCATATGATGCATACGGTTGTGATATATTCGGCACATGTTGGCAAATGTCTGCATCGCAAAATTACACCACGCATGAAGTTATGGATGGAATAAACTTAAAAGATTTTCACCCATCGGAGCGACATATGCCTCGGGAGTCAACTCCTGTAGCAGTGCCATCGTAAGAAACGCCCCGTACGGTGCAGACTGGAATAAATTCTTTTTTAATGAGAGGGAAATATTTTTTGTATGCTGATATGATGGTCTATGACGCATTGGCGGATGCATAAGTTCAGATACATTTGGCACTCCTCATAACTGAGGAAACATGCGGCAATTCAATAGGTTTCGGGGCACCAAGGGCTGGTTGTATATGTGGGGAAGGACGATACGCTTCAGGACAATGGGAAACATTCCGCTGGCAGGCGAAGCTTGAGAAGCAGCAAGGACATCTTGATGCTCTTGATCCTCAGAAGACGATACCGAAGACACTGAGGAAACGGAACATCCTGCCAGAGGTTGAAACGTTCATCATCGAACAACGCACGGCGCATCCACGTCTCGGCAAGAAGAAGTTGGCGGTTTTTCTTAAAGAAGATGGATACAGAGTATCGGAGTCATATACCGGCGCGGAGGTTCGCTTTTGCTGGTGCCTATACCAGCCACTCGTCTGCAAGTGTCGCCGACTTCCTTCGCAAAGTCATTGAGGTCTGTCCGTTCATCATTGACGAGATTCAGACTGACAATGGGAGCGAGTTTGCCGAGCATTTTGAATCAGCCTGCACCTCTCTCGGCCTCGCACACTTCAACACTCACCCACGAAGCCCGAAAGAGAACCCTTTCATCGAGCGATTCAATCGGACGATCTCCGATGACTTCATCATGCTCAATCGGCCGCTTCTGCGTGACAACGTCAGTTCCTTCAACGAGAAGTTGGTTGACTGGCTGATCTGGTACAACACCAAGCGCCCGCATGAGTTACTGGGCATGGTGTCTCCACTGAGCTATATTGTGTCGACATTAACCGTCGGGGAGTGCCAAAAGTACTGGACGCGTACACGGTGTTGACAACATATTATCAATATGCTAACATACAAAATAGCGAGACAGTTGCTTGCTGTTTCGGTAACTAAAAAATATGACAATCTTAGGAGCCCTTATGGGCTTTTTGCTTTTATCGGGGAGCGCCATAGCTCTGCCTACGCACGCACACGCGCCTTCGGCGCCTGTTCCGGCAGGTTATTCGGTAACGCTTACCGCGTATAACGCCGTACCGGCGCAAACTGATGCGAGTCCTTTCGAGACTGCTTCTGGCGCGTACTCGAATCCTGCTGTTGTCGCTGCGCGATCGAGAAATCTCGCGAGCGAGTTACCGTTCGGCACTATTATTGAAATTGATGGATCGAATATTTCATCGCAGGGTACCTGCGGCTACAGCGTGGTCGCCCAGCGCATCGGCTATCGCGTCATCGCCGATACGATGAACGCGCGATATACCGACCGCATTGACATCTTGTTCGACACGCAAGCGAATTACCGTACGGCCGATCACGGCATGCAGAACGCGGCCGGTGTGCTCGGCATCTGTAATAATGCCACCACCCGCGTTGTTGGATATGTAAATATCAATCGTATTCCAGCGACGCAAGCCGAGCTCGCCGCGCTTGTCAGAAGCGGCAACTCTCTCGCGCTCAAATAAGATATGAATGTTGAAGGATTATGTGCTAGTGTGAAGTAATGAAAGGATACATAGCACACATTGAAGAAGCGACAAAAGAGAATACCGATTATCGTCGGGTTCTTTATACAGCGAAGCACAGTCAGCTTGTATTGATGAGTTTGAAGTCGGGCGAGGAGATCGGCGAGGAGGTGCATCATCTGGATCAGTTTTTCCGTTTTGAATCGGGGCAAGGGAAGGCGATTATCGACGGTGTAGAACACAAGGTTAAAGACGGCGATGCAGTCGTCGTGCCAAAGGGCGCGCGGCACAATATTGTCAACACCGGTTCGGGCGACCTGAAACTGTATACGCTTTATTCCCCGCCGAATCACAAGGACGGCACGGTACAAGCGACGAAGGCGGACGAATACAAAGAAGAGTTCGACGGCGTAACAACAGAATAAGAAAAAGTCCCGCTTGCGCGGGACTTTTTCTTTCAACAATCTACTATTTAGACCTTGCTGACGTTGAGAGCGTTCGGGCCTTTCGGGCTGTCGCCGATCTCAAATGAGACTTTGTCTCCCTCCTGGAGCTCGTCGAACGAGACGTTCTTGAGTTCGTTGGAATGGAAGAAAAGGTCCTTCGAGCCTTCCGGCGCGCCATCGACTTTTATAAAGCCGAATCCTTTCTCGTTCTTCTTGATAACTGTACCGTTTTGCATACTGCAGATAGATAAGTTGTGTGACTAATGTATCAAATCAGTAGCCGAAGATAGAAACTCGATCCCATTTCTCTGGATCCAGCTCTGGTTGATATACACATGATATCATATACTCTATATAAATGCAAGAACACAATTTCACTCTTAAGGACCTGTTCAAGCGCGAATGGTTGCCATCGCTCATCAGCGCGCTCACATTACTCGTCATCGCCTACATCGTTGAGCATTACACAAACATCTATGCATTCGAATATTCTCTGCGCCCGACCTCCAACCACGTAGGAGATCTCATTCTGGACAATATTCCGGTCATCGATCTGAACTTCATCATCATTGAAGGCGCACTCTTATCCATCGTCCTCGGAACGCTGTTCGTACTCTCTAAGCCGCGCTACGTCCTCTTTACACTCAAATCTTTGGCGCTTTTTATTATAATCCGAGCGTTGTTTGTCTCTCTCACACATGTTGGCATCTACCCAGAACACATCACGCCGGGACTCGGATTCTTCGACGGCATCTATCTCTATCTCAACTTCCAAACAGGCTTATTTTTTTCCGGTCATACCGGCTTGCCATTTCTTATGGCGCTTATCTTTTGGAAAAAATTTCCCGTTCGCATCGTATTTTTATCACTCTCATTCATCTTTGCCGTTGCCGTACTGGTGGCGCATACCCATTATTCAATAGACGTATTCGCGGCGCCCTTTATGGCATATTGTATATTTAAAATCGTCCGACATTTCTTCCCGCGTGATTACGAGCTCACCGAATCAACGCCGATGCCATAAGCGCGAATGACCGAGAGAAATACCGAGAGCACTAGCGGTCCCAGTATAAATCCGAGCGGTCCGAAGAAGATAATGCCGCCGATAATAGAAAAAAGAACGAATAGCGGCGAAACCTCGAGTCCTTTGCCGAAGAAATATGAGGTAAGAATGTTATCGACGAGAATAACGATCGCGCCTCCGAACAATGCGAGACCGATCGCGGAGAGGATCGCACCTTGCAGATAGAGGTACGCGACCGCTCCAATAAATGCGAATGGAGTGCCGAGCCCGGGAATCGCCCCGATAATGCCGCCAACACTGCTCCAAAGAATCGCGTGCGGTATGCCAAACAGCGAGAATGCGACCCAGATGCATAGCCAGCGGATAAGCACGATACATAACGTTCCCCGCATAACTGAACTAACTGTCTGATGCATTTTTTTTAATAAGTCGTTAGTCACATCCTTCCCCAAAGGACTTGCTTGTGCAAGTGAGACAAGCAGACCGCGCCCATCGCGCAGGAAGAAGAAGAGCGCGAGGAGCATGAAGAAGGTGCCGAAGAGAACCGAGAACGTCTGATAAATGAGCGACCCTAGATTCTGCGAGATAAATGAAAGCACGCTCCCGGTATATGTATGTATGTCAAACACGAATCCGGGGAAGAGCTGCCGTATCGGAATCTCAATCGCACTTTGGATAGTGCGCACATACTGCAACCCGCCATCGTGTGCTCCCGCGTAGATGCTCTGTGTTTCTTGGAATATCTGCGCCCCGATGAAGAAGAGCGGCACGATGAAGAGAACAAGCGTCAGAATAACCGTACACAAAGCCGCCGTGCCTTGCCAACCGCCGAGCATGCGCGCCAACTTTTCATACGGTTGGTGGAGGAGGACGGCGAATACTGCGGCGAGCGATAAAACAGTAAAGAATGGCGCGAAGACGAAAAAGAGGAGTATAGAAATACCGATGAAAAGAACGAAGAGAGGAAGATTCCCTAATTTATGCGTATCCATACTTTTTGTTTTTTATTTTTCTCGCCTGGTGGTGAGCCAGTCCATGACCTTCTTCCGATGCTGATCGAGCGACCAGATATTAGTATGCTTGAAGAGCGTTTCGTGCGTCTTCTTAAATTCTCGCAGGAGAGCAGACGATGCACGAGGAAAGCCGGCAGGGAGATCATCGTTATATAATCTCAGAAAGTCTGAAGAAGAAATCTGCTTCTCGCTTCTCGCCTTATCGAGGTCAGGTAGCTTCATTGCTCTATAGTATCACAAAATGATATAATCGCCCGCACATGAGAGTAAATATCGTCCATCCGGGGGCTGATAAGCTCCGGTACGAAATACGTGAGATTGTGGAGGTTGCGAAGTATGTCGCCAAAGCGACGTCTCGTCCTATCGTGTGGGAGAACATCGGCGATCCAGTCGCGAAGGGCGAGATACCGCCGGCGTGGATAAAAAAAATAGTGAGAGATACGGCAAAAGAGGATTCTATTTTTGCTTATTCGCCGACCAAAGGCCTCGACGAAACGCGTGCCTACATCGCACGCGAGCGGAATCTGGAAGGCGGCATACAGATAACGCCGGACGATATTTTATTTTTTAATGGTCTTGGTGACGGCATCTCTCATCTCTACCGCAACCTAAGTCCGCATGCACGGGTACTCGGTCCCGATCCCGCATATCCGACGCACTCGTCTGCCGAATCGGCTCATTCGAATAAACCGCCGCTCACCTATCGTCTCGATCCAGAAAAAGAATGGCAGCCCGATCTCACGGATATGGAGAAAAAAATACAAGAGCACAGAGATATTGCTGGCATTCTTATCGTCAATCCGGACAATCCGACTGGGTTCGTTCATCCGCAAAAAACAATCCGAGCTATCGTAGCGCTCGCGAAGAAATATAAGCTTTTCGTCATTTCTGACGAGATTTATTCGAATCTCGCATACGAGGGAAGCGGAATGCGAAAGCTCGCCTCGGTTATAGATGGCGTGCCGGGCATCGCCATGCGAGGAATCTCGAAGGAATTTCCCTGGCCGGGAGCGCGGTGCGGATGGATCGAGTTCTATAATCGCGACAAGGACAAAAATTTCGACCGCTACGCGCGCTCGCTTGTGGATTCGAAAACGCTCGAAGTATGCTCAACGACGCTCCCGCAAAGAGTTTTACCGAGGGTAATGAGTGATGCTCGCTATTATCCATATCTGGCAACTCGCACACGCCGCTATGAGCGCCGCGCAGCATACGCCTACTCGGTGCTCTCGTGTATTCCGAGTGTTATTATCCACAAACCGCAAGGCGCTTTTTATATGACCTGCGTTTTCCGTAAGGGTGTGCTCAAGGAGAGTCAGTCGCTCACTATGAAAAGTGGTCTTAAAAAATATATCGGCTCGCATCTTGCTGGTGTGTCCCTCGACAAACGATTCGTGTATTACCTCCTCGCATCTACCGGCGTCTGCGTCGTGCCGCTTTCTTCTGGTTTCAATTCATCTATCCAAGGATTTCGATTTACTTTATTAGAGCCGAATGAAACGCGCTTTAAAAAAACAGTCGACATTATCGCTAGGGCGATTTCAGATTTCATAGCGTCTTGAGCAACGCGGAGAAGGGAAGTACAGTGATGGTGGGCATGCAAATGGGGCCTATAGTTCAGCGGTAGAACGCGTCCATGGCATGGACGAGGTCGGGGTCCGACTCCCCGTAGGTCCACACCAGATGGTTGACAACAGGACATCTTTAATATAAACTCCAAGAGGAAATGGAAGTTAGCCTACATAACCGCATTGCAGAGTGCAAAGCAATGCTTAACAAATGGAGAAAGCCACTATGCCAATCATGACATACGTGACTGATTTTGAATGCATTGGATAAGGTATAATAAATCGTATATGCTCGATATACATTTTATTCGGGAGAATATCGATATTATCAAAGCTGGAGCGGCGAAGAAGCATATTGACGCAGATATCGACCGACTCATTATCGTTGATGACGAGCGGAAGCGCTTGCGGCAAGAGCTTGATCAGAAACGCTCTGAGCAGAATCGGCGTAGCAATGAGATTCAGCGCGCGAACGGCAAAGAGCGCGAGAAACTCATCGAGGCCATGCAACACCTGAAAGCGGGTATGGCCGAGAGCGAGGAGCAATTGAAGACAGTCATGGTTGAATGGCAAAGGCTTATGCTCACCGTGCCGAACATTCCGGATATGTCGGTGCCCGATGGTGAAAGCGATGCAAATAATCTTGAAGTGAAGAAATGGGGTACGCCGACAGAGTTTTCGTTTACGCCGAAAGGCCACGTCGAGCTCATGACCGCGCTCGATATCGCCGACTTCGAGCGAGGTGCGAAGGTCGCCGGCTTCCGTGGCTATTTCCTCAAGGGCGACGGAGTGCTTCTTGCGAATGCCGTATGGCAATTGGCCTTGAAGCATTTTTCTGCAAAAGGGTTGATGCCGATGAGTGTACCGAGTTTGGTACGCCGCGAGTCTTTTCTGGGCACCGGTTATCTACCGCAGGGCGAAGAAGATCTCTATAAGACGCAGGACGGTGAATATCTCGCGGGTACCGGCGAGGTGGCGACCATGGGTTATTACATGGACGAGACGCTCAATATAAGTGCGTTCCCAGTACGGTTTCTTGCGTTCTCGCCTTGTTTTCGTCGCGAAGCGGGTGCGCACGGCAAGGACGTGCGCGGTCTCATCCGCGTGCATGAATTTTTCAAATGGGAACAGGTCATCCTTTGTAAAGCGGAACATGACGAGTCGGTTCATTTCCACGACTGGATCAATCGTAATACCGAAGAATTTATCGAGCTCCTGCATATTCCGTATCATACGGTCGTAAATTGCGGCAGTGATCTTGGGCTCGGGCAGGTGAAAAAATATGATATCGAGCTCTGGGTGCCGGGAGAGAATACCTATCGCGAAATAAGCTCGGCGTCCTATTTCCACGATTTTCAGACGCGGCGTCTGAATATCCGGTATCGAGATGCAGAGGGGAATCTGAAGTTCCCGCATTCACTGAACTCGACAGCGATACCGACACCACGCATCCTGGTTTCCATTATTGAGAATTACCAACAGTCCGACGGTACTATCAAGGTACCCGAGGCGCTCGTGCCGTATGTCGGTAAGACGATCATCGGTGCCGCGCGGTAGTCCGCCAGCGCGAGCAGGCGACCGACTCTCAGCGCGGCGGCGGCGGAGCCGTCGTCGCACTCTCGTCGCACTCTGTATTCTCTCCTTTTTACTTTGCGTTGGAATCGTATACGGACTCCAACAAAGCGCTGTGCGCATTTCGCATATCAAAATCCTTGGTGCAGACCAGTCGTTCGCGGAGATTGCTTCTGCAACGATGCAGGGGAATTATTTCGGCATTATCCCGTGCGATTCGATTTTCTTTTTCCCCGCTTCGCGTATCCGCGCCGACATTATCGCCGCGCACCCGGACATCGCCGCCGTTTCGATATCTCGTGACGGGTTTACCAGCATTTCGATTACAATAAATGACCGAGTTCCCATCGCACGTTGGTGCCCTTCGACGGATTCGGCCTATTCAATGAGCTCGGGACAAGCAAGCTCATCGCAGGCAAGCTCGGGGCAGACAGACTGCTATGTCTTTGATGCCGGCGGCTTTATCTTCGCTCTCGCCGCGTCCTCAACTAAAACCATCAACAATTTCGTGCTCTACGCGCCGCTCGTTGGAGAAACTCCGGAACCGCTTCGCGCGACGGTCGCACACGCTGAGACATTGCCCGGCATGTTTGATTTCGCGCGGGAACTTGCTACGTTCGGCTCGTCGGTTGCATCAGTCGTCATTCGCGGCGATGAAGTGGATGAATATCTCGAGAGCAGTACGCGCATCACCTACGTTCTCGGGCACGAACAAGATGCATTTACCGCTCTCGTATCCGCACGCGCGAATATGAATCTCGCTGACGGCTCTCTCGATTACGTTGATCTGCGTTTCGACGGGAAAGTGTATCTGAAAAGAAAAAAATGATACTGTGCGCGCATGTTTTGGAAGAATCTCAAAAAACCGTTTTTTGCGATGGCGCCGATGAAAGACGTCACTGATTGGGCATTCCGCGCTCTTGTTGCGAAGCGCGGCGCACCAAACGTCTTCTGGACAGAGTTCATTTCGGCGGACGGTTTGTATCATACGCGCGAAATCAAGAAAATAAGCGATGATGAAAATCCGCTCATGCGTGATTTGCGATTTAGCGATGACGAACACCCAATCGTCGCGCAGATATTTTCATCAAAACCAGAGATGATTTCGTATGCTACGAAACTCGTTGCACAATTAGGGTTTGAAGGCGTTGACCTCAATATGGGTTGTCCCGATCGCTCTATCGAGAAGCAAGGCGCCGGCGCGGCACTTATAAAAAATCCAGCACTCGCGGTAGAACTTATCCGCGCGGCAAAGGAAGTAAGTGGCTTGCCCGTATCAGTGAAAACGCGTGTCGGGTACCACAAAGAAACACTTTATGAGTGGCTTCCGGTGATTCTTGAGGAAGCACCTGCCGCCATCACGCTCCACCTGCGCACGCGGAAAGAATTATCACTCGTGCCCGCGAATTGGAAATTGATGAAAAAGGCAGTGGAGATTCGCAAACGAGTGAATCCCAATGTGCTCCTTATCGGCAATGGCGATGTCGAGAGTATGGCGGAAGGGGAACGTCTCGCTACCGATACCTGTTGCGACGGTATTATGATCGGCCGTGCGGCATTCGGCAATCCATGGATTTTTGCTGGCCGCAAGTCAGATGATACGCCGCTCGCCGAGAAGCTCACGGCGCTCGTAGAGCTCGCACAAAACTTTGAAAAGATAAGTCCGCCAAAAAACTTCTCCATCCTCAAAAAGCATATCAAAGCATTCGTTACGGGCTTCTCTGGTGCCGCAGCTCTACGGGCGAAACTGATGGAATCTAACTCCACCACCGACCTCGAGCGCATTTTGCGCAGGAATTCGTTATAATCCACTTATGGCGCATCAATCTCTCTATAGGATCCATCGCCCTGCCACTTTTGCCGAGGTCGTGGGGCAGGAGCAGGTGACAAAACCGCTTGAAGAAGAGGCGAAGACGAAAAAAATCGGTCATGCATACATCTTCGCTGGCACGCGCGGCCTCGGGAAGACGTCGGTCGCGCGTATTTTCGCAACTGCGATCGGTTGTACCGAACATGATCTTTATGAAATCGATGCCGCGAGCAATAATAGTGTGGAAGATATCCGTGCGCTCACCGAGGGCGTCTACACGTTGCCATTTCAGTCGCCGTACAAAGTTTATATTCTCGACGAAGTACATATGCTCTCAAAGGGCGCGTGGAATGCTTTTCTGAAAACGCTTGAGGAGCCACCCTCACATGCAGTCTTTATCCTCGCAACGACCGAACTCGAGAAGGTGCCCGAGACAGTGCGGTCACGTTGCCAAGTGTTTGAATTTAAAAAGCCGACACGCGCAGTGCTCGCGAAGATGACGGCGGCAGTCGCGAAGAAGGAGGGATACACGCTCGCAAGCGATGCCGCCGAACTCATAGCGATGCTCGCGGATGGCTCGTACAGAGATGCGCTCTCGGTGTTGCAGAGGGTGTTTGCCGCGACAAAAGGGAATACACTCTCTCGCAAGATAGTAGAAACAGCAACCGGTGCGCCGCGGCGCGAGCAGGTGCATGCGCTCATCAGCGCTCTCGCCACAGGTGAAAGAGGGAAGGCACTCGTTGCGATTGAGCAAGCCGCGAAGGCCGGTATCGATATGAAGCTCTTTCTCGAGCTTGTGCTCGAAGCCCTGCGTGCCACACTTCTGATCCGCTACGCGCCCGATCTCCGCGCCGAGCTCGAGAGCGAGCTCGGCGCGGACGAATTCTCTTCGCTTGAAAAGTTTGTTCAGCCAAATGTAGGACATACGACACCATACATCACGCACGCGATGATGTTCGCATTCCTCACCGCCGCCGAGCGCATCCGCTACGCGCCCATTCCCGCGCTCCCGCTCGAACTCGCCGTCTTGGAAATCTTTCCCGGAGAAGCTTCTAAATGATATTGTGTTCATATTGCCAGGTCGTCTAACGGTAGGACAGCGGCCTTTGAAGCCGTGAATTGGGGTTCGATTCCCTACCTGGCAGCCAAGTTTCAGAATTCGTTTTTTCGCCAAAATACGGAGCGTCGCAAAGCGACGCGATTGGGGTTCCCGCCAGAATCCGCCAAGGGTTTTTGAAATCCAAAAGAAGCGAGCGGGACGCGCCGACAAAAAATGGAAAGGAAATTTTTGGTTTTGCTTCGCCG
>Ga0100396_1000071_pt1 | contig 45378 bp, 37 predicted proteins | sample CryGeymeta201520_FD_81551 | JGI IMG/M metagenome (GOLD analysis project Ga0100396, IMG submission 81551) | Groundwater microbial communities from Crystal Geyser aquifers in Utah, USA - Crystal Geyser metaG 2015-20 | ecosystem: Environmental > Aquatic > Deep subsurface > Groundwater | place: USA... | reverse complement strand
CCGCCCCCGCCCGCCCCGCCCCGCCCCGCCCGACCTGGTTGCCGCACTGAACCAAAGCCCCGGTTTCAAACGGCTTTGCCAAAGGCTCGACTATGCACTGGAGGCGTGACCCGGAATTCCAGCCGCCCCCGGCTGTCAGAATCCACCCGATCACCCGCTTGGAAGCCGCACCCTCCGGATGATTCATGAAACCCGCTTTGCAGCCATCAACATCATGATTTACATAGTAAATATTGTGATAAGGGTAGCAAGATCAGCAATTTCCCCGGGGAAAGCTGGATAGAGCGGCTTGGCCGCGCTCGATCAGAATGATGCCTTGCACCATGTTTCTTTTGGCTTCATCAAGGCCATTGTTTATATTTGTTTGTGATATGGAATAAGGAACAACTTCAATGGCAGAAGTCCCTGATGTGGTACCAGCGTCGCAAACGTTCGTTTGTGAAACATGCTGATCGGCTACGCCCGGGTCTCGAAGGCCGATGGCAGTCAGTCTCTGGACCTGCAGAAAGATGCCCTGAACGCTGCCGACATACCCGAGAGCCAAATCTATTCCGACCGGGCTTCGGGCAAAAAGGATGACCGGCCCGGGCTGGAGGCCTGCCTGAAGGCGCTGCGGACGGGCGATGTGCTGGTGGTTTGGAAACTCGACCGGCTTGGGCGCAGCCTGCATCACCTGGTCAAAACCGCAAGCCTGTTGTCTGACCGTGGCATCGGCCTGCGGGTATTGACCGGTCAAGGGGCCCGGATCGACACGACAACGGCGGCGGGCAGGCTGTCGTTCGGTATCTTCGCGGCCCTTGCGGAGTTCGAAAGGGAACTGATCCGCGAACGCACGAGGGCCGGCCTGCAAGCGGCGCGGGCGCGGGGCAGAAAGGGTGGCAGAAAGTTCGCGCTGACCAAAGCCCAGGGCAGGATGGCGCAAGCGGCCATGGCAAACCGTGATACCTCCGTGTCGGAACTCTGCAAGGAACTCGGCATCAGGCCCGTGACACTCTATCGCTATGTCGATCCGAAAGGAAATCTTCGTGACCATGGCAAACAGGTTCTGGGCGCTTGACCGCGGCGGAAATTCACGCAGGAACGCCCGGGATCCGTTCGGGCAACCTGAACCGCTTCTGTCGCAAACCGGCTAATGGCATGTCGCGGGGTTGAACCGGCGGGGGGCGTGGGCTAATCAGTTTCAGCCTGCCGCTGGCTTTGCCGCATTCAGTCATGGTTCCCTTTGATGCATGTTCTTCAGACCACGCTGTTTCCCACCCCCGGCCTGCCGGAGGCGCTGTATCTGCGGGCGCATAATCCACGGTGGCCACGCGCCGTGTCGCCGATCACCACCGCGGAAGGCAAGACCCATGTCGCCTTGGCTGGCGGTGATATCCTGTCAACCGATACCTTCTTCGGATCGTTCTACCGCGCCTATTGGCAAGCCTATACCGCGGTCAGGGACATTGCGGTGGTGGTGCATTTCCGCGGTCGCGGCAAGGTGCGGGTGTTTGAAGATGCCGGCAAGGGCGTGGTGCTGCTTTGCCAATATGATCTCGACACCCCGGGGCTGCAGCGCCATCTGATCCGGTTCAGCCCGGTCAGCCTTGATAGCACGCTGTTCGGGGGCGAGCCCACCAGCCGGTTGTTCGTCGAGATCGAGGCCAAACGGACCGGCGAGGTGCATGGCATCGAATTCGTGACGCCCGAGGCCCCGCTGCGGGCCGCCAGCCTGTCGATCGGGCTGTGCACCTTCAACCAGGAGGTCTATTTTGCCCGCACCCTGACCCGCATTGCCGGGCTGGCCGCCGCGAGTGATGCGATCCGGGCGGTGCATGTGGTCAATCAGGGGGCACCGTTCAAATCCGGGCTGATCCGCAACCTGCTGGTGGCACCCAAGATCCACGGCATCACGCAGCGCAACCTTGGCGGCTGCGGCGGCTTTACCCGCAGTCTGGCCGAGGAGCTGGCGGCCGAAGCCCCGGCCAGCCATCATCTGATGATGGATGACGACATCGTGCTGGACGAACGGATGATCCTGCGCGCGCTGCGCTTTCTTGATTATGCCGACCGCGACATCGCCCTCGGCGCGGGCATGATCGACAGCCTGCGCCCGACCGTGATGTATGAAGCCGGGGCGTTCTTGCGCAATGACAACACCATCCACCCCTATTGCCACAACGTCGATCTGGCCGATTCGGCGCAGTTTTGGCATTTCAACACGCCGGTAAAGACCGATTACAACGCCTGGTGGTTCTGCATCCTGCCGGTCGAACAGGCGCGGGCGCTGGCGCTGCCGGTGCCGGTGTTCATCCGGGGTGATGATTTCGAATATGGCCAGCGGCTGGCGCGGGCCGGGGTGCCGACGGTAACGCTGCCCGGTATCGCGGTCTGGCACGAGCCCTTCTATGCCAAACCCTCGGGCTGGCAGGATTATTACGATCTGCGCAACCGGCTGATCTTTGGGGCCACCTATGGCGACAAGGTGCGCCAGTTGTCGCTGGCGCATGTGCTGGGGCTGATCACCACGGCGATTCTTACCCACAACTATGCATCGGCCGAACTCAGGATGCGGGCGGTAACCGATTTCCTGCTGGGGCCGGACAAGCTTTTTGCCCGCGACCCCGAGGCGATTCACCAAGGCATCATGGCGCTGGCCAGACGCGACGCGCCCGAAAAGCTGGACAGCGCCTGGCAGCAGCGACCGCTGACCCCGGGCAAACCCCGCCCCACCACGATGCGCGGGCTGGCGCGGGGGCAACTGGTCTCGCTGCTGCGCACCGGTCTGGGGCCGTTGCGGCACCGCGCTGCGGTGCTGATCGACGCCGATGCCCATCCGGGCAATACCGCGGGAACCAGCTATGTGCTGACCAACGGGCCGCGCAGCTTTCATCTGCGCTTCACCCCGCGCCGGGGCAGAATGTGGGGCCTGATGGCGCGCGCGGCGGTGCTGGCCTGGCGCTACCGGCGGGGCCGGACGGCGGCGGGGGTGGCCTGGATGCAGGGTATCGCCGCCTACCGCGCCCCCGGCTGGTGGGCCGGAACCTTTGGCCCGACCACCTCTGGCCCGACCGCCATCCCTGATCTGCCATCCCCACCGCCCAGCCTTCGGAGACTATCGTGACCTCCAGCCCGCAAGAGACCATTGCCCCCGTGTCAGCGCCTGAAAAGGCACCCGCACCCAACACCCAACAGGGCCCGCGCCTGATCCGCCAGCTTATTGCCAGCAAGGGCAAGGCCCGCCGACCCGATTTTTACGGCATTGGTGCCGAAAAATGCGGCACGACATGGCTGTGGCAGATGTTTCGCGATCATCCCGAAATCGGTGTCAGCCTGCCCAAGGAATTGCGTTACTTTGCCCATCGGTATCTGAAAACCGGGTTTTCGGATTTTGCCGCCATCGAAAGTCTGCTCTCCATGCCCCAGGCGCAACGCGCCAAGGCCCCACATCTGGAACAGTATCTGGACAGACTTGCCACAGAACTACGGATCGCCTTTGGCGGCGATGCCGCCTATCTGCGGATTTTCGGGGCGTTGAAAGGCAAGATAGTCGGGGACATCTCGCCACAATACTGCATGTTGCCGCCCGAAGGCATTGCCCATATGAAGCGGCTGGCCCCCGAGGCAAAAATCATCTTTCTCATGCGCGATCCGGTCGAGCGGGCCATTTCCGCCGGCAAGATGAAAGCCAGCGCCGAAAATCCCGAACTGACAGATGCGCGCATCCGGGCAAAGGCGCTGATCCCATTCCAGCTCCTGATGTGCCGTTACACGCAGGTGCTGGAAGGTTTCGAGGCCGCCTTTCCGAGCCGGATTTTCACCGGCTTCATGGATGACATCATCACCCGCCCGCTTGGCCTCATGGAGGAAATCTGCGGGTTTCTTGATGTCGGTTACAAGGCGGACCACTTCAAAAGGCTGAACATGATCGCCAATGAAGGGGCGCAGCATTCGGTCGGGCCAGACCTGAAACGGGAACTTTACGATCTGCTCAAGGATGAATACGATCTGCTGGAAAGCCGCTTTCCCGAACGTGTCGCCCTGTGGCGGCAGAAATATGAGGCCCTGTGACGGCATGCCAGGTAGTTCTGAGTGAGATGATCGCATGACGATATATGTTTCGGGTGGCTCCAACTCGGTGATGAAAGACAGCTGGGTTCCCAGGTTTGCCGCGCATCATCCGGATGTCGTCAATATATCCATCGGACATGCGTCTTCCATCATGGGGGCCTACCGCGCGATGTTCTGCGCCGGGATGCAGGCGGGTGATACACTGGTCTGGGAATATGCGCTGAACGACGCCAACCACGTCCGGCGGGGCCACTCTGCCGATTACCTGCTGCGCTTTGTCGAACATATCATCGTGCATTGCCGGACTTTGGGGGTGCGGTTCGCCCCGGTCATCTTCACCCACCTCAGGGACGAGCTGCCCCGGAAACAAAGCCCCTACCACCGGGCGCTGCATGCACTGTTGCAGGCCTACGGGCTGGCCGCCTTCGATACGTCGATCGAATATCGCCGCGCGCTCGGGGTTGATATCCTGCCGCGGGAATGTTTTGGCGAACCGGCACATTATGCGCATGACGACGAAATTGTCGGCTTCATCACCGATGGCGCAACGCGCGCCGTGGCTGCGGCCCGCGTGCCTGACAAGACCATGCCGCTGCGGGTAGGCAACCGGCGGTTGCGCCTGCTGGATGGTTTTGCCACCACGAAGTTCCACAACAGCCTGCTGGACCTCACGGCTGCCCTGCCGCCGGTCACCCAGACCTTCGATCACGATGGCGAACTGGCCGCCCTGATCGTGATGACCACGGCCAAGGCTTCGACCTTCAACGTAAACCTGGCTGGACAGGTGGTGGAAATGTCGGCCACGCATCCGATGAAAAGCTTTGCCAAACCGCTGCTCAAGGCCTTTTCATGTCAACGCGCCCTGGGGCGCCCATGGCAATTTGCGGCCCAAGATGCGCTTGTGCTGACGCAATCCGCAACCTGCGATCCTGCCTATGCCGAAGTGGGCTGCGAGAAACACCTGGAAGACCCGCTGCAAGACCCGAAATCCATGCTGGTCGGCATTCTGACCGAAGCCTGATCGGGGCGGCTTCGGGTCATGTCGCAGGGCCCGGGGCCGATCAGTCGTTTTCACCGGTCTCGTCGGGATTGGCGGGCGGCGTCATGGTCACGCCCCACTTGTCCAACAGGTTCACCACCTTGCGGGCGGTTTTCAGATGTTCCAGCCGGGTATCGCGGACCGCTTTCCAGGCTTCGTTGCGATCAGCCCCGGTCGAGGCCGGGTTGGCCTGCATCCATTCAACCTGCCACAGCGCGCGCACCAGCAGGCGGGCGACCTTGATATTGCCGGTCTTGGCATCTGCGGTTTCCGGGGTGTCTTTCGTCATCTGCTGGGCCATGGGGGTGATCCTTTCGTGAATGCGGGGTGCCGGTCTAGGGATACCATACCCCTGATCTTGTCAACCGGCCAGCGCGGCTCCGATCCGGACGAATCACGCCAGAATGCCCGGATCGGTGCCCAGATCGAGCCCGGGAAACACCGGCCCTTCCAGGTCGGCCCGATCCAGCCCGAACAGTCCTTGCAGCGCCCAGGCGGCATGGGCGCGGATGTCGCGCGTGGGCATCAGATCGCGCCCGGCGTAAAGCGCGCCTTCGCCAAGACCCGGCCAGACCCCATGCACCTTGCCGCCGCGCACCGCGCCACCGGCCAGAATCAGCGTGCCGCCGGTGCCGTGATCGGTGCCGCCCGAGCCGTTTTCCCGCGCGGTGCGGCCGAATTCGGTCATCGCCAGCACGGCGGTGCGCCCCCAGTTGGCCCCGAGATCCGCCTTCAGGGTCAACAGCATGGCCTGCAGCCGCGCCAGCGCACCACGGATCGCAACCGGCTGATTGGCATGGGTATCCCAACCGCTGATCGAAAAGGCGGCAATCCGGGTTTCTTCGTTCAGCCGGGCCGCCACATAGGCGGCGACGGCTTCCGGCGTATTGCTGGCCAGCGGCGCGCCCCCTTCCGTCAGCGCCGTATCCTTGGTCAGCGACAACGCCATGCTTTCAGCCTGGGCGAACAGCGGATCGGCCCTGTAAAGCCGGCTCAGCAGCAACTGGCTTTGCGGTGACAGCGTGAGCGCCGCCCCCGGCGTCCAGTTCGAGGTCAGGGCCGCGCCATCAAGGATCAGCGATTCGTCGCGCCCGACGGCAAAGGCGGTGCGCAGCGTAACCCCGCCCATCCGCTGCAGGGCGCGGTTCAGCCAGCCATCGCGGCGCGCGGCGGGTGGCAGATCGGCCCCGGTGCCGGTTTCCAGCAGATCCTGGCCGTCAAAATGGCTGCGCTTGTCGCGATAGGGGGTGGAAACCGCTGGAACGAAGCCAAGCTCACCGGCCTGCCACAGCGGCAGCAGCCCGCCCAGATCGGGATGCAGCGCAAAGAACCCGTCCAGCGCATGGCTGCCCGCCGCCAGCCCCAGCGTCGGGCGCAACGCCGCCAGCGCCGGATCACCCAGCGGGCGCAGCACGTCGATCCCATCCATCGCCCCACGCAACAGGATCACCACCAGCCGGGTCTCGCCTTGGGTGGCCGCAAGGGTGATCGGCGTGAACAGCGGGCTGGCCGCCGCCGAACAGCCCAGAACCAGCCCGCGGGCCAGAAAACTGCGGCGGCTGAGACGGCTTTCGGGGGGGTGGCGGGACATTGGCTGCTTCTCCTATCGGCGGTTGAAAGCAGGCGAGGCCAGGATGATCCCGACCCCGTCCCAGCGGGTTTCCGCCCCGGCGGCGGCGCGCACCAGGCCCGGGTCGGCGGCATCGGCCAGCGCCGCCTCGACCAGCAGCCGCGGGTCATTCTGCGCCCTGGCCTGTGTGCCGGGTGGGGGGGCCAGCAGCAGGCGGGGGGCGGCCATCGCCCATTGGATACGCGCCGCCAGCCCCTGCGGCGAGATCCAGTCTGCCGCCGCCGCGGGCCAGCCTTTCGGGCTGGGCGGTTCCTGAAACGGCTGCCCCATGAACCGCAGCGGATTGGCCAGCAGCGTCACCGATTCCGCCGGTTTCATCCCCAGCAGCCACGCCGGATCCAGATCCAGCGCCCGCAACGCCGCCGCCACATAATCGAACGGCGGCCGGACCTTCTGCAGCGCCGGTTGCCAGGCGGCGGGATGTTCGAGCAGCGCCTCGTACATCGGCATCAACGCGCCGCCGGTCTGAAGAAACCGGGTTTCCAGATGCGCCACCAGCGCCGGGTCGGGGGTATCGGCGACAAAATGCGCGGCCAGCGACCGGGCAACGTGGCGGGCGGTATCGGGGTGATGCCCCAGATCGTCAAGCGCCGCCTCGATCCGCGCCAGTTCCGGCCGCCCCGTGGCACTGCCATAGCTGCGACCGAGGATCGTCACCGGCCCGGGTTCGGCCATCAGGCGGCGGAACATGAACCCGGTATCAAGGTTGAAACTGGCCCCGGTCAGCAGCCGCGCCAGCGCCTCGACATCGGCCTGGGTATAGCGGCCGTCACTGCCCAAGGCGTGCAGCTCCAGCACCTCGCGCGCCAGATTTTCGTTCAGCCCCTGCCGCCCGGCCCTGGCGGCGGGTGAATTCGGCCCGGCCGAGACGTTCTGGTTGAGATAGTGCAACATCACCGGATGCAGGGTGGTGGCGCGCAGCAGGGTGGCAAAATTGCCGGTCAGGTTGGGGCGGATCGCATCGTCGATATAGGCTGGAACCGCACCGCGAAATTGTGGGTCCCGCCCGACGGCCGTGAAGAAATTGGCCCAGAACAGCACCAGCCTTTCGCGCAGACCCGAGGGGCCAAAGGCGGTGCGGGCAAGGCTGGCCCGCAGATCGGCCTGAATGGTGTGGTTGCGCGCCTTTACGGCAAGTTTGAGCGCGTCCTCGGCCCCGGCGGTGGCCTTGCGCCGGGCCGCGTTCAGCACGGCATACTGGCGCGCGCCCGCCAGATGCCCGGCAAAGCTTTGCACCGGAAAATCCGTGACGGCCCGGTCAGGCCCGCTCAGCCCCGCCAGCAATGCCGTCGGCCCGTCGGGGGGCGGCAAGCGCGGCGCAAGGCCGGTGCCAAAGCGGATGGCGGCAAGGGTGGCCGTTCGGGTCATGGGGTGCCTGCTCCGTGGCAAGTCGGACTGAAACCCAGCCTATATCCAGCCACGACCAAAGGCACGGGGTAAGGCACGGCGCTCTGCGGCCAGCGCCGCCCGGCTGCGGAAATGAGCGGATCGGCGCTGGCACTGGAGGTGCAGGTGGGCTGGAGTTCGCCCGCCCACCCCGGCTGGCTGGCTGAATTCCGGGTTGCCTTGGATTGTTGCCAAACGCCCTGTTCCCGCCTCATTCGGCTTAATCCGTGTTAAGGCTTCTGACCCAGACTGGTTCCTGCACAGGGGTGTGTGGGAATAAAAATGGCTTTCTTCAGGCATGTGGCCACGATTGTGGCCGCCGTGGAACGGTTTGTCACCGGCATAACGGATCTGGATATTGCCTGGATCGGCGGCCAGCCGCGGCTTTATGCGATGACCCGGGTGGGCGGCGGGCTGAGCGTGTTCGATCTGGCCCCCGCCGGAGCAGCGACCGTGCTGGAAACCCAGGCCTATGCCACAGGGCCGCGCGTTCTGGCCGCACCAAGAATCGAGATCCTGTCGGCCGGGGCGGGTGACTTTCTGCTGCCGGTCGGGATGCTGCAGGGCACACCCGGCGGCATCAGCCTTACCGATGACGGCCGGTTCGGCACCAGCGTGGTTTTTGGCACCAACCAACTGGCCGAACCCGATCTGACCGCCCTTGCCAGCCAGGTGATCCAGGGTCATGCCTATGTCTATGCCGCACAACGGGGCAGCGACCGGCTGATCAGCTATGCGCTGACCGACAGCGGCACCATGCAATGGGTCGCAGGCACCGCCGGGGCCAGGGCGGGCGACAGCGGCATCGCGCCCGAAAACCTGATCACCCTGCAGGCGGCGGGCCGCTCGTTTCTGATCAGTGCCTCCAGCCTTGACGACCGGCTGGTTGCCTACCAGTTGCTGGCTGATGGCACCATGACCCGGACCGATGGGCTGGACAGCGTCAGCGGCGTCGGCTTTTCCCATCCGGGGGCGATTGCCGGGGTAACGCTGCACGGCGCAAGCTATGTGATTCTGGCGGGCATGGGCAGTTCTTCGCTGTCGGTGGCGCTGCTGACCGGCGCGGGGCGGCTGGTGCCGGTCGATCATGTGATCGACGGGCTGGAGACCCGGTTTCAGACCGTGACCGCCCTGACCACCCTCAGCATCGGCAACCGGGTCTTCGTGCTGGCAGCCGGGGCGGATGACGGGATCAGCCTGTTCACCCTGCTGCCGGACGGGCGGCTGATCCACCTCGCCAGCATCGCCGACAGCCTGGCCACCGCGCTGAGCAATGTCACCGCCCTGGCTGCGACCGTTGTCGGCGACCGGGTGCAGCTGTTTGCGGCAAGCGAGGGCGAGGCCGGGCTGACCCAGTTCGATCTCGACCTTGGCCGTCTCGGGGTATCGCGGCCCAGTGCAGCGGCGTTGATCAGTGGCACCGCCGACAATGACCTCTTGCTGGCCACCGGCACCGGGGCAACCAGCCTGACCGGCGGCGCGGGCGACGACATTCTGGTGGCCGGGGCCGGGGCGGCGCGGATGTCGGGCGGGGCCGGTAGCGACATTTTCGTGATGGCCGCCAACCAGCACAACAATCTGGTGCTCGATTATGCGCCGGGGGTCGATCGGCTGGATCTGACGCTGATACCGATGCTGCACAGTATCAGCCAGTTGCAGATCCACAGCACCGCCCATGGTGCCCGGTTGCAGTTCGGCGACACCGTGATTGCGCTGATCAGCGCGACCGGCACGCCGATCCCGGTCAGCGATTTCACCGATGCCGTTGTGCTGAGCCTGTCGCGCTATGAACCGGCACCGCCGCCAATCATCGGCACCGGCGTTGCCGATCTGCTGACCGGCGGCGCGGCAAGCAACCGGATCAGGGGCCTCGCCGGGGATGACACGCTGCGGGGTGGCGGCGGCAACGACACGCTGAACGGCGGCGCGGGCAATGACCGGGTCAGCGCTGGCCCCGGCGATGACACGCTGCGGGGTGGCGGCGGCAACGACACGCTGAACAGCGGCGCGGGCAATGACCGGGTCAGCGCTGGCCCCGGCGATGACAGGCTACTGGGCGGGGACGGCAACGACACGCTGAGCGGCGGCATCGGTGGCGACAGGGGCATTGGCGGCCTAGGGGCGGATACGATTCTGGGTGGCAACGGCAACGATACGCTGAACGGCGGCGCGGGCAATGACTGGATCAGGGGTGGGGCCGGGGCCGATACGTTCTATTTCGCGCCGGGTGGCGGTCACGACCGGATCGACGACTTCTCGCCGCAGCAGGGCGACCGGCTGCGTTTCAACGCCGATCTGTGGCAGGGCCATCTGACCGCCGCCCAGGTGGTTGCCGGGCACGCCAGCCTTGCCGCAGGCGGGGTCGTCGTCGATTTCGACACCGGTGGCCAGGTGCTGCTGGCCGGTATTGCCATGCTCGACCAGCTTGCGGCCTTGATTGACATCTTCTGATCCCCGCAGCCGCTTCGGTCGGGTCGGCGGGGGGAATGGTTATTCCAAATCGGGTCGGAAGATGCTAGCATTCACACGTTGTTTACCACCTGCGGCGGCCTTTCCTGCCCGCTGAATGTGGTGTTTATGAATAGGAGAAATACCATGGTTGACATTCCTGCCGATGTCACCACCCCGGCCTCAGTCGCGGTTGGCGGCACTTACAACAACACGCTCGAAGTGGCGGGCGACCGCGACTGGATCCGTGTCACCCTGACTGCCGGTCAGGCCTATGACATCCACCTTGATGGCATCAGCTTGGCCGATCCCTTCCTGCGGATCTACGATTCGGCGGGCAACCTGATCGCCACAAACGACGACGGCGGGGTGGGGTATAATTCCCTTCTTGCCGGTTTCGTCGCCAGCTACACCGGGGCCTTCTACATCGGGGCCGGAAGTTTTGCCGATTCCTACTCCGGCACCTATCAGGTCGGCGTGACGCAGGCCGCGCCACCATCTTTATCTTTTCTCGATTCGATCACCTGGGGCACCCAGATCAACCATACCAACATCACGGTCTATTTCGCGGCGGCGGGCGAGGTGTTCGACGGTGAAACTTCGCTGGGCTGGAATGCCTACGAGCGCCAGCAGTTCCTGGCCGTGGCGCAGCAGTATGCCAATGTCACCAACCTGAGCTTTACCGTGGTCAACAACCCCGCCGCTGCCGATCTGCATCTGGTGACCAACACGTCGAGTGCCTATCTGGGCCATTTCAACCCGCCGGGCACCACCAATGCGGGTGTCGGCGTGTTCTCGCAGATCGGTGATGGCTGGGACGAGTCTTTGCCCGGCACCGGCGGGCTGGAACAGGGCGGCTATGGCTTCGTGACCATGCTGCACGAACTCGGCCATGGCCTGGGCATGGCCCACCCGCACGACAATGGCGGCACCTCGACGATCTGGCAAGGCGTGACCGGCGCGTTCGACTCGTTCGGCGTGTTCGATCTGAACCAGGGTATCTACACCACGATGTCCTACAACGACGGCTGGCAGCTGCAACCCGGCGGCGTGAACACCGCAAATGAATATGGCTGGCAGGGCACGCTGATGGCTTTCGACATCGCGCTGATGCAGCAGCTTTACGGCGCGGACATGACCTTCCATGCCGGCAACGATACCTACGTGATCCCCAATTCCAATGCGTCGGGCACTTTCTTCACGTCGATCTGGGATGCCGGGGGCATCGACCAGATGGTCTATAATGGCGCGCGGGCGGTCAGCATTGATCTGCGCGCCGCCACCCTTGGCTATAACGCGGGGGCGGGCGGCTATATCTCTTATGCGGCGGGCATCTACGGCGGCTTCACCATCGCCCATAACGTGGTGATCGAGAACGCCCGCGGCGGCAGCGGTAACGACCACATCACGGGCAACGCGCTGCGCAACACCCTGAACGGCAGGGGCGGTGCCGACACCATCAATGGCGGTGCTGGTTCCGACCACATTCTGGGTGGCAACGGGGTCGACCACCTGCTCGGTGGCGCGGGCATCGATTTCCTGACCGGCGGGGCTGGTCGCGACATCATGAATGGTGGCGCGGGCATCGATTTCCTGACCGGCGGGGCTGGTCGCGACATCATGAATGGTGGCGCGGGGGCAGATGATTTCATCTATTCCGCCGCCGGTCAGTCCGGCACCTCCGGCGCAACCCGCGACACCATCAACCAATTCGTCTCGGGGGTCGATGATATCAACCTGCGACCGATGGATGCGCGCACCGGCGGCGGAGCCAACGATGTCTTCACCTTCATCGGCACCGCTGCCTTCGGGCACCATCAGGGCGAATTGCGCTGGCAGAACAGTACGGCGGGTGTGACGGTATCGGCTGATCGCAATGGTGACGGCGTGGCCGACTTCCAGATCCTGCTGGCGGGGATCCACCAGGTGACGGCCGCCGATTTCTTCCTCTGAGCCTACTCCGGTGGCGCGCGGCGGTCATTGATCTTGCCTCACCGGGCGTAGAGCGGATTGGTTGCCGGGTTCAGCAGTCGCATGCAGAACATGCGTCAGGCTGGTGCGCCAATCGGGGCGGGCAATGCCGAAGGCCTGATGCAGGGTGGTGCAATCCAGCCGCGAATTGGCCGGGCGACGCGCCTTTTGCGGGTAATCGGCGCTGGCAATATCGCGCACCGTGCAGGGCAGGCCTGCCTGGGCAAAGATTTCGCGGGCGAAATCGGCCCAGCTGACATCGGGGACCCCGCTGAAATGGTAGATGCCCGCAAGCTCGGGCCGGGTTTGCAACCCGGCCGCCATCACCAGACAGGCGGCGGCGATATCGCCCGCCGCGGTCGGCCCGCCGATCTGGTCGGCCACCACGGCCAGTGACGGCTGCGCTGCGCCAAGCCGCAGCATGGTGCGCACAAAATTCTTGCCCTGGGCCGAAAACACCCAGGAGGTGCGCAGAATGACCGCAGTGCCACCCACCGCCTGCACCGCCCGCTCGCCCGCCAGCTTGGATCGCCCATAAGCCCCCAGCGGCCCCACCGGGCTGTCCGGGCGCCATGGCGCGCTGCCCGTGCCGTCAAAAACGTAGTCGGTGGAGATATGCACGAAGGGAATATCCAGCGCCGCACAGGCCCGCGCCATGGCACCGGGGGCATCCCCATTCACCACGGTGGCGGCGGCTTCCTGGTCTTCGGCCTGATCGACCGCGGTCCAGGCGGCGGCATTGATCACCGCCTGCGGCGCATGGGTGCGGATCGCCCGGGCGCAGGCCGCGGGATCGGCCAGATCGGCGGCGCTGCGGTCCAGCGCCACAACGTCGGCCTGACGTTGCAACGCGCAGGCCACCTGCCCGGTCTTGCCGAACACCAGGATCACACCTTTACCCCCAATCGCGCACCGACCCCGGCGCGGGTCTGCAAGGCCCGCCACCAGGCCTCGTTGTCCAGATACCATTGCACGGTGCGCTCCAGCCCCTGATCCAGCGTGACCGAGGGCCGCCAGCCCAGTTCGCGGCGGATGCGCGTGGGGTCGATGGCATAGCGCGCATCGTGGCCGGGCCGGTCGGTGACATGGGCAATCTGGTCGGCGTAGGGCCTGGCCCTGGGGCGTTTGGCATCCAGAATGGCGCAGATCCTGTGCACGATGTCGATGTTGCGCGCCTCGTTCTCGCCGCCGATGTTGTAGCTGCGGTGGTTGGCACCCTTTTGCAAAACCGTCAGCAGCGCGTCGGCATGGTCTTCGACATAAAGCCAGTCGCGCACGTTCAGCCCGGCACCATAAACCGGGATCGGCTGCCCGGCCAGCGCGCGCAGGATCACCACCGGAATCAGCTTTTCCGGGAAATGGTAGGGGCCGTAGTTGTTGGAACAATTGGTCAGCACATAAGGCAGGCCGTAAGTCTCGCCCCAGGCCCGCACCAGATGGTCGGAGGCGGCTTTTGAGGCCGAATAGGGACTGTTGGGCGCGTAGGGCGTGGTTTCTGTAAACTGCCCGGTCGGCCCTAGGCTGCCGTAAACCTCGTCGGTCGAGATGTGGTGAAAGCGAAAGCTGTCGGGCTTGCCGCGCGCCTGCCAATACGCCCGCGCTGCTTCCAGCAGCACAAAGGTGCCGCGCACATTGGTGTCGATGAAGGCACCAGGACCGTCGATCGAGCGATCGACATGGGATTCGGCGGCCAGATGCAGCACCGCGTCGGGCTGATGCTCGGCAAAGACCCGCGCCATTGCCGCCGCGTCGCGGATGTCGGCGCGTTCAAAGGCGTAGCCGGGGTGATGGGCGACGCTGGCCACATTGTCAGGGCAGGCGGCATAGGTCAGGCAATCGACATTGACCACCTGATGCCCGTCGCGAATGGCCTGACGCACCACGGCAGATCCGATGAAACCGGTCCCGCCGGTGACCAGAATTTTCATCCCCTCGCCTCATAGGAAAACGGTGACTTGAAATTGGCAAAGCGCTGCGCCGCCCGGTCCCTGGCCGAAAGGATCGCCGTCGTCGGGTCGATACCCCAGTCGATACCCAGATCGGGATCGGCAAAATAAACCGCACCGTCACAGGCCGGGGCATGAAAGTCGGAACATTTGTAAAGCAGCTCGCTGTTGGGCTCGCGGGTGACAAAGCCATGCAGAAACCCCTTCGGGATCAGCAGTTGCCGACCATTTTCCGCCGAAAGTTCAACCCCCAGCCAGTGCCCGAAGGTTGGCGAGCCGACGCGCGCATCAACCGCCACATCGAACACCCGGCCGACCCCCACCCGCACCAGCTTGTCCTGGGCATGGGGTGGGGCCTGAAAATGCAGGCCGCGCACCACCCCCGCATCGCGGCTGAGCGAATGATTGTCCTGCACGAAATCAATGTCGATGCCATGGGCCTGCAGCGTGGCACGGTTCCAGACCTCGCTGAAAAACCCGCGTTCGTCACCAAACCGCCGCGGTTGCAGGATCAGAACCCCCGGCAAGCCTGTCTGTTCGATGTGCAAGCCAGCCTCCAAAGCGAACATGCGCATCGCACTAGCGCAGCCTTTCTGCGCTGTCATCCCCGGATCGCGCCAGGTACCGGGCTGTGGTGAAAACATCGCGGTTTGCAGGCCTGGCCCGGCGGGATGCTGTGGATAAGCCGCCGACCTTGAGCTTGACGTTGACCCACCGCCGCAGATAACTATCCTGCAGCCGATGAAGGGTCCAGCCGGCGCCCTGAACTTTGCTACGTTTGGAAAACCCATGGGGCTGCCACCCTTCCGGATCTTGTTGCCGTTCTGCGGCCTTTTGCTGCTGGGTGCCTGCGCGCTGCCACGCAGTGCCGCCGTCGAGCAGGAGATCTTGCACGATGGCACCGGCGAGGTGCGGGATCTGGCGATTGTCTCGGTCACCCGCGACAACATCGACAAGGTGGCGCACTGGCCCGCCACCGGCAACAGCCCCAGCTACGGCTGGGTGGCACGGGCACAGGGGGCCTCCAGCTCCTCCATCGCGCCGGGCGATCTGATTAACCTCAAGATCTGGGACAATGACGACAATTCGCTGCTGACGGCGGCCGAGCAGAAGGTGGTCGAGCTTAACGGGATCGAGGTCTCACCCGCAGGCACCATCTTCGTGCCCTATATGGACACGGTCACGGTGCGCGGCCAAACCGCCGATCAGGCGCGCAGCGCCATCCAGACCCAGCTTGGCACGATTCTGGCCGCGCCGCAGGTGCAGCTTTCGGTCATACCGGGGCGGCTCAATTCGGTCGATCTGGTGGGGGGCGTCAGCAAGGCCGGCACCTACCCGCTGCCGGATCGCAACTTCACCTTGCTCAGCCTGCTCAGCCAGGGCGGCGGGGTCACCGCCGGGCTGCGCAACCCGCAGATCCGGCTGGTGCGGAGCAGTGCCATCCGGGGCATTTCCGTGGCGCAGCTGTTTGCCGAGCCGCAGATGGATACCACCCTGCGCGGCGGCGACAAGGTGATCGTCGAAGAGGACAAGCGCTATTTCATCGCCCTCGGGGCGGCAGGCCAGCAGAACCTGATCTATTTCCCCAAGGACCGCGTTTCGGTGCTGGATGCCGTGTCACTGATCGGCGGGGTGGAAAGCGCCCGGGGCAACCCCGAAGGCGTGCTGATCCTGCGCGAATATCCCGCCAGTGCCCTGCGCACGGATGGCAGCGGGCCGGATCGGACCCGCACGGTCTTTACCCTTGATCTGACCAGTGCCGACGGGCTGTTCAGCGCGCGCAACTTCCGCATCCAGCCCGAAGATCTGGTGCTGGCCACCGAATCGCCGCTGAATTCGGCGCGCACGATCCTGGGGCTGATCGGCCAGACCATCGGCCTGACCAACCGGCTTGGCGTCTGAGCGGGCAGGGTCGGGCAGGGCAGCCTATTGGCGCTTTCTGATCCAGCCCAGAAAGGCCGCGTCGGCGGACCGCAGCCGCGGGCGACCGCTGCGGGCCCAGAACTCTCGCCACTCGGCCGCCAGCGCGTGCACATCCCAGCCCGGCAGCAGGGCGCGAGCGGCGTCAAGCGTCTCGGGGTGCAGCAGGGGGCCTTCGCCGGGGGCGATCACCAGATCGCGCCGGGTGACGCATAAAATATCGCCCGGCTCTTCGGTCAAGGTATAATCGGGCAGATGATCGACCGCGATCATGTCGCGCAGCATCTTGCGAAACACCCTGAGCGGGCTGGCCGAGCCGGATTTTCTGGCCAGCGTGGTGACGCTGACCCGCCATTCCGGCTGGCGACCGCAATGCTTGCGCGCGATCTCGTAGATCCGCCGTTCCAAAGGCTTGCGCAGACGGAAATAATCGCGGCTGAGCGTCAGCACCGATTTCGACAGCACCGCCCGGTAAAGCCAGTCCGACAGCGTGACCATCACCTGCACCATGCGCCCGCCCCGGCTGCGGCGCAGGATCTGCCAATTGTCGATCAGGCCGAAACCGCTGGTGGTTTCCACGTCGCCGGTGACGATATTGGTGGTGATGCGGGTGCCCGCCAGCCGCTCGAAAGCCTCGCGCAGCCGGTTGTAGCCATCGCCCGAGGTTTCGCGGTTGGTGGCAACCAGAAGATCATGCGCCGTCAGATGCAGGCTGCGACTGACCGGCCGACCGGCGTTCAGCGCCGCCATCAACTGGCTGATGCAGTAGATCAGGATATCCTTGTCAAACAGGGTGGCCAGCCCGCGCACCGAGGGCGTGACCGTGATCGCCACCCCGTTATGGGCGTAAGTCAGCACCCGCAGATCGGGCCTGGTGGCCAGCGAGAACAGCGGGTGTTCCATGCTGGCCATATCGTCCTTGGGCAGGGTGTCGAGAATATCGCAGATGAAGAAATCGGCCGTCGCATGCCGTTCGGGCAAAAGCCCGGCCCGCCCGCCTGTCACCATCGCCTGCCGTCCCGCCATGCCGCCCGCCATCTGTCGGATCTTTGCGGGCTGCCCCGCTGTCCGGTTTCTCTGCTGCCACGATGCCCCGGCTGTCGGCAGCACTTCGTGGTTTCAGTGACGCCCAGCTTACGCCAGCGCTGCGGCCTGCGTCCAGCAATGCCGCATGGGGCGGAAAAATGATCGTGGGTTCAGAGTCACCCGGACGGGGGTTCAGAGTCATGCTATCGTGGCTTTGGAATCACCGCTGTTGCCCAAAGAGGCGTTTTTCACCGCTATATCAAGGGCCTGAACGAACTCCTTTTCAGCTTAACTTAATATTAACTCATAACTAACTGCGGCCAACCGGCAACAGACACGCTGGGCTGTTCGGCAACAGCAGAAAATTACTGAGAAAAGACAAGAGGATCCGAATCGGGATGCGCAAAAAACTTCCATATGCGTGAAAAGCTGGTATATTGGCAAAAACTACGCATATGGCCTGATGCCGTTGCGGGCCAGGAGCCGGAAATGACAGCCAGGGATCACCGCACGGATACCGGCAAGACCAGGCCAGACTTCAAGACCCGGGTTCTGCGCGAAGCCGCCGCCCCGTTGCCGCCGTATTTCAATATCTCACCCGACGCCGCTCTGGCCGAGCTTGACGCGCCGCTGACCACCGAAGGCTTTGCCGACATTGCCGCAGCCTGTGGCCGTGGCCGCGACGATCTGGCTTCGCGCGGGCTGAACGAGGCGGGGCACAAGCAGTTGCGGCTGTTTTCCGTCTGGGAAATCACCCGCTATCTGATTCCGGTCGCCACCGCGCATTTCCGCCGGGTGTTGAAGGCCAACCCCGATCTGCCGCAGGGTGTGGCCGAAACCGAGGGCGGGGCCAGATGGTTCAGCCTTGACGAGGTGTTGCACCTGCGGGCACATTTTGCCGCCGAAGGGTCCAAGGCCAAGGAATACCGGCCCTACCGCCCGGCAGGCCTGCCGGCAAAACTGGTGGCGGTGGCCAATTTCAAGGGTGGGGTGGGCAAGACCAGCACCTGCGCCCATCTGGCGATGTCGGCGGCGTTGGATGGCTATCGGGTGCTGGTGATCGACCTTGACAGCCAGGGTTCGATGACCTCGATTTTCGGCGGTCGGGTGGCCGATGAATGGGGCACGGTGTTTCCGCTGCTGGCCCGGCACTACGCCAGCCACCTGCAGGCCGACAACCGGGCACGGGCGGCGCGGGGCGAAACGGCGGCCCCGCTGGACGATACCCTGACCGAGGCGCTGAAGCTGCGGGCCGATGATCTGATTCAGAAAACCCACTGGCCCAATATCGATCTGATCGGCAGCCAGTTGAACCTTTACTGGGCCGAGTTCCAGATTCCGGTCTGGCGGATGCAGGGCCGGTCGTGGAAGCTCTGGGATGCGCTGACCGAGACCCTGGCGGCAGACGGGGTGCTTGATGCCTATGACATCATCTTTCTCGACACCCCGCCGGCGCTTGGCTATCTGACGATCAATGGTCTGGCGGCGGCGGATATCGTGCTGGTGCCACTGGGAGCCTCGTTTCTGGAGTTTGATTCCACCGGGCGGTTTTTCGACATGCTGAATTCCACCTTCCGCTCGATCGAAGACGGCGAGAACATGGCGGCACGCGCCCTTGGCCGCCCCGAGATAGCCTTTGAATGGGATGCGGTGCGCATCCTGCTGACCCGGTTCGATGCAGCGCAGCAGGGTGAAATGGCTGCTCTGATGCAGGCCTATCTGGGCCGCACCATGGCCGCGCAGCGCCAGGATTTCACCGCCCTGATCGGCCAGGCGGGCGAGCAGGTGAACGGTATCTACGAGGCCGATTACCGCGATTTCAACCGCGATACCTATATCCGCGGCCGCGAGACCTTTGATGCGACCTATGCCGCCTTCAAGCGGCTGCTGATCGGCATCTGGCGCCGCGATGAACTGGCGCAGGCCGCAAGTCGGGCCGGGGCGGCGCAATGACCCTGTGGCATCCGCTTTCAGGTTCACTGAAATCAATGAGTTATGCTGGAAATGTTTCGCGCGCGAAACATTTTTCCTGCCACCATCAACACCGTGACCGCGAGGAGGCCGCATGGCCAAGCGCAAACGTCTGACCCCGCCGCAGCCCGATTACTTTGACGGCCCGGCCCCCGAAACCAAGGCGATGTTTCCGCTGGGGGTGGCTCCGGCACCGATTTCCCGGGTGACCGGCGATGCCGCCGCCGCCGCCGCGCTGCGCGAGGTTGCGGCCGAACTGACCTCGGCGCGCCGCGAAGGTCGGCTGGTGCAGCATCTGGCACTGGAGCGGATTGAGGCGGACTGGCTGATACGTGACCGGCTCGACACCGACGCCGAAGAACTCGACAGCCTGATTGCCAGCTTGCGCAGCCATGGCCAGCGCACCCCGATCGAGGTCACCGAACTGCCATCGGGGCAGTATGGGCTGATTTCCGGCTGGCGGCGGCTCGCTGCTTTGCGGCGGCTCCATGCCGAAACCAGTGACACGCGCTTTGGCACCGTGCTGGCAGTTCTGCGGCGGCACGATTCGGCGGAAGATGCCTATGTCGCCATGGTCGAAGAAAACGAGATCCGCCAAGCCCTGTCTTACTGGGAGCGGGCGCGGATTGCGGCAAAATCGGTCGAGGCCGGAATTTTTGCCAGCGAAAAGATTGCGCTTCAGCGGCTGTTTGCCACTGCCAGCCGGGCAAAGCGTTCCAAGATCGGGTCATTCTTGAGTCTCTATCACAGCTTGCAGACCCTGTTGCGTTTTCCTGCCGCCCTTCCCGAGCGGTTGGGTCTGGCTTTGGCGCGCGATCTGGAGTCCGATGCAGCTCTTGCGCCCCGTCTGGCCGAGACGTTGCAGGCCTGCGTGCCCGACAGTGCCGAGGCCGAGCAGGCGCTGTTGGCGGCGATGCTCGATCGGGGCGGCTCTGCTAGCGCAGCTTCAGAGCTGGGTTCAGTTTCGGTTGCTGCCACTACCGCTCACCGGGCGGCCCCGCAATCATCCCCCGCCGGTGCCGAAATCCGCCCCGGCCTGTTCCTGGTCACGCGCGGCGGGCGGCTGATCCTGTCAGGCCCGGCGCTTGGGCCAGAGTTGCGCCTGCGCCTTGAATCCTGGCTCAGGGCCGGGGCCTGAGCGATCATCCGCGCGCGTAGACATCTTCGTAGCGGATGATGTCATCTTCGCCCAGATAGCTGCCGGTCTGCACCTCGATCAGCACCATCGGCACCTTGCCGGGGTTTTCCATCCGGTGCACCGCCCCGAGCGGGATGTAGACCGACTGGTTTTCCGTCACCAGCCGAACATCGTTATCCACCGTCACCTTGGCAGTGCCTTCGACCACGATCCAGTGTTCCGAGCGATGGTGATGGCTTTGCAGGCTCAGTGCCGCCCCCGGCAGCACCACGATGCGCTTGACCTGAAAGCGATTGCCGATCACCAGGCTTTCAAACCAGCCCCAGGGCCGATGATCCTTGGGAAAGGATTCCGCCTGTGGCACCTTGCGCGCCTTCAGCGCCGCCACCGCCGCCTTGACACGCTGGCTGTCGGATTTGCGCGCCACCAGCACCGCATCGGGCATGGCCACGGCAATGATATCCTCAAGCCCGATCCCGACCAGTTCCAGCCGCGGCGATTCCGATCGCAGCAGGCTGTCGTGGCAGTCGATCGCGGTGGCGTTGTCAGAACAGACATTGCCCGCCGCATCGGGGGCGCTTTCCAGCCAGACCGCGTCCCAGCCGCCCAGATCCGACCAGCCACCGGCAAAAGGCACCACCGACAGATTGTCGGCCCGTTCCATCACCGCGTAATCGATCGAGACATCCTCGGCCGCAGCCCAAGGCGCGGCGGCCAGGCGCAAAAACCCGAGGTCAGCACGCGCTTCGGCCAGCGCGCGGCGCACCGGTGCCAGCAGGGAGGGGGCATGGGCCTCGAAGGCGGCAAGGATGGTCCGCGCTGAAAACAGGAAAATTCCGGCGTTCCACAGGAAATTACCGGCGGCAAGCATCTGCGCGGCACGGGCGGCATCGGGCTTTTCGACAAAACGCAGCAGCGGTTGCGCCGCGTCGCCGTCCGGCACCGCAGCCAGTTCCAGATAGCCATAGCCGGTCTCAATCCGGGTCGGGCGGATACCGAAGGTCACCAATCGGCCTGCCAGGGCTGCCGACACCCCGGCAGCAACGGCGGCGCGAAACGCCGCGACATCCGGGACCACATGATCCGAAGGTGCCACCAGCAGCAGCGCCTCAGGGTCGCTCTGTGCCAGCCACAGCGCCGCCGCCAGCACCGCCGGCGCGGTATTGCGCCCGGCGGGCTCGATCAGCACCGCCCCGGGGTCGATCCCGGCCGCGCGCAACTGTTCGGTGACAATAAAGCGGAAATCGGCATTGGTCACCACCACGGGCGGGGCATAACCCGGCCCCGCCAACCGCCGCGCGCTGGCCTGAAACAGGGTCTCGGTGCCGATCAGTGACGCAAATTGCTTGGGGTAGCTTTTGCGCGACAGCGGCCAGAGCCGGGTGCCGGAACCGCCGCAGAGCAGCACGGGGTGGATGGTGGGTGTGTCGGTCATGGCGGTTAGTTCCCTGGTATTGCACCGGTATGGCCTGGTGCGGCGTTACATCCGGGCTTCGGCGGCATGGGCCATAAACCAGCGATAGGTATCCTCGATGCCGTCCTGCAGGCCGATATGGGCGCACCAGCCCATATCGGCCAGTCGCGAGATATCCATCAGCTTGCGCATCGTGCCATCGGGTTTCGTGGTGTCAAATCGTATCGCCCCGGTATAGCCGGTGACACCGGCCACGATCCGGGCCAGTTCGGCAATGGTCACATCGGTGCCGCAGCCGACGTTGATATGGCTCAGCATCGGGCTGGTGTTGGCGCCATAGGTCTCGGGCGGCAGGTCCATCACGAACAGGCTGGCCTCGGCCATGTCATCGACATGCAGAAACTCGCGCCTCGGGGTGCCGGTGCCCCAGATCACCACCTCGGGGTGGCCCTGAACCTTTGCCTCGTGAAAGCGGCGGATCAGCGCGGGCAGGACATGGCTGTTTTCGGGGTGAAAATTGTCGCCCGGGCCGTAAAGATTGGTCGGCATCACACTGCGGTAATCGACACCATGCTGGCGGTTGTAGCTTTCACAGAGCTTGATGCCGGCAATCTTGGCCACGGCATAGGGTTCGTTGGTGGGTTCCAGCACCCCGGTCAGCAGCGCGTCCTCGCGCATCGGTTGCGCTGCCGCGCGGGGATAGATGCAGCTTGATCCCAGAAACAGCAGCCGCCGCACCCCGGCGGCAAAGGCCTGATGGATGACATTGGCCTCCATCATCAGGTTTTCGTAAATGAAATCGGCCGGATAGGTGTTGTTGGCCTGGATGCCCCCGACCTTGGCGGCGGCCAGGATCACCACATCAGGGCGCTCGGCCAGCATGAACCCCCGCACCGCGGCCTGATTGGTCAGGTCAAGCTCGGCATGGCTGCGGGTGATCAGCTCGATCCCCTCGCCCGCTTCCTTGCGCACCCGCAATCGGCGCAGGATCGCGCCGCCCACCATGCCGCGATGGCCGGCGATGTAGACCTTTTGCATTATCGCACCCTGCTGTCTTGACTGTGAAGGCCGCCTTCAACCCAACATCCACCCGTAGCGCGTGGAACGCAAAAGGCGTTCGACATCGTCATAATTTGAAATGTCGGATCGAAGGCCACCGCTTGTCTTTGCATAGGGCACCGAAAGCTCGACTCGGGGTAGACCGACCGAATCTAGCACCTTCCGCGCACCGAGGCATGGATCGACCTCGAGATCTTCCTCGTACCAGATTTCGACCGCCCCGGGGAAGATCGTCTTCACAGACGCGCTGACCGCCGCCTCGATGGCCTCGGCCTTTTCGATCGCTTGAACCAGTGTCCGCCACTTTGCGCGTGTGCTGAAGTCGAAGACATCAGCAATCGGAAGCGCAAAGTTCGACTTTTGATCACCTGCCAGGTCCGTCTCGGAACGGCGGTGGTACACCTTGGTCTGCGCGGCCCTGAGGTTGCTCACGATCCTACGAAGCGTGTTGCGTCTGCGCAGAAGAATCAAGTTATCCCCGAATGCCGCACGGAAATCAGCCAGCAACGGCTCAAGTGTCACCTCGGTCAACCCGTTGCGAAGGTTCATATTCTTTAGTTCGAAGAAGCACACCTTGGCTGTCGAGGCGCGCGTCTTGGGGTGGCGCGTGACCACATTGATGAAGTCGTCACTCGTGGCTAGGGCGATCTTGTCCGCAAAGACCTTGGTGTAGACTTCGCCAAGCGAGACTACATCACGGTGCTGGTCAAGCATCGCAGCCATGACGGTCGAACCGGTGCGCCCGAAATGAAAGATTGGAACATACTTCACAGGGTATATTTTCCTCCGCCGGTCACAGCCGCAGACCCAGTCCGCGCGCGGCAAGCTCGCGGGCGATCTGTCGGGCGGCATTGATGTGCTGCATTGGGTTCGGGTAATATGTCTGATCGTTTCGCCCATTCCACCACTTGGTAGGCTGGAAGGTGAAACGGTCTATGGCAAGGGAAACTCCGTCCTTCGTGATGGCGCGACACACTTGGCCGTGCGCAAGTTCGATGCGCGCAAACAGATCGTTCGTCACGAAGTGCGGGAAAACCTGGCCCGCGCGGATCCATCCCGGGCTGTCGACGATCACCCGATCCTCGGGCGCGGCGCGGGAGAAATACGTGACCACGGACGGAACGCGCAACCGCCCGAGGAATTCGGCGATCTGTCGAAGATAAATCGCCTCATTTTCCTCGCGAAGGGCATGGAACTCGTCCCAGTGCCCGGATTGCGCAAGACGCTGGTAGACCTGCAAAGGTCGGACAACTCGGCCACCATCGTGAAGATCAAATGCCGAGGCAAGGCCGTCGCTCAGTCGAAAACGGCTGTTCGACAGGCTTCGAGGCGACATGATTTCGACGATCACAAACTCGGCTCCGTCAATTACAGACTGGAAGTCGGCGTGGAGCCAGTTGAGGTAAAATTTAAAGCCTGCCCCGGCCTGCCCGAGGTTCACTGCCGTAAGCCCAAGCCGGTCGGCCAGAAGATCGGCATAGGTGATGGGACTTGTCGCGCCAAAGGAGGCCGCAGACCCGACCACGACAAAGTAGCCAGACGACCCCTGGATCGACTGCGCCCGATACAAGCGGTCGGAAAAATCATACCGGCTGAGTCCGTAATCGACGACGGCCCAGTCGCGCATCTGGTAAGGCCCGCCAACCAAGCGGTAATGGTCTGCAAGCGCCTTTCGTGCCTGCTGATCAACCGGATCCCGGCGCAGCCGACGCGTCAACTCGTCGGCGCGCACCGATTCAGCCGGTTCGGCCAGAGGCACACTCATCGTTCCACACTCACCGCCACATCGTGCCCGTGCGCCTTCAGCAGCGCATGGCGCTGTGCAGCCCGGAGGTCTTCGGCCACCATTTCGGCGCACATCTCCTGCGCAGTGATTTCCGGCACCCAGCCAAGTTTCGCCTTGGCCTTGGCCGGATTGCCCAGCAGGGTTTCCACTTCGGCGGGGCGGAAGTAGCGCGGGTCGATGCGCATCAGCACGTCGCCCACCTTCACCGCCGGGGCCAGATCGCCGGTGATGGCGGTCACGGTGGCAATCTCGGCCACGCCGCGGCCGGTGAAGGCCAGATCAATCCCCAGTTCGCGCGCCGCCCAGGTGATGAATTCGCGCACCGAATACTGCCTGCCGGTGGCGATCACGAAATCCTCGGGCACCTCTTGCTGCAGCATCATCCACTGCATGCGCACATAATCCCTGGCATGACCCCAGTCGCGCAAGCTGTCGATATTGCCCATGTAAAGGCACGCCTCCAGCCCCTGCGCGATATTGGCCAGCCCGCGGGTGATCTTGCGGGTGACAAAGGTTTCGCCGCGGCGCGGGCTCTCGTGGTTGAAAAGAATGCCGTTGCAGGCATAAAGCCCGTAAGCCTCGCGGTAGTTCACCGTGATCCAGTAGGCATACATCTTGGCCACCGCATAGGGCGAACGCGGGTGAAACGGTGTGGTCTCGGTCTGCGGAATTTCCTGCACGAGGCCGTAGAGTTCCGAGGTCGAGGCCTGATAGAACCGGGTCTTGCGGTCGAGCCCGAGAAAACGGATCGCCTCCAGCAGCCGCAGGGTGCCCATGCCATCGACATCGGCGGTGTATTCCGGGGCTTCAAAGCTGACCGCGACATGGCTTTGCGCGCCAAGGTTATAGACCTCGTCGGGCTGCACTTCCTGCAGGATGCGGGTCAGGTTCGAGCTATCGCTCAGATCGCCATAGTGCAGCCGGAAGCGGCTGTTGTCGGTGTGCGGATCCTGATAGATATGATCCACCCTTTGGGTATTGAACAGCGAGGCCCGGCGCTTGATGCCATGCACCTCATAGCCCTTGGCCAGCAGCAATTCGGCAAGATACGACCCATCCTGGCCGGTAATGCCGGTGATCAGCGCCTTTTTCATCTATCTTTTCTGCCTGAAATACGTCCTTGATACTGATAGTCAGACCACTAAAAGGAAGCAAGCACCTTTGCCCGGCACCGCCTGGTTCGGGAACATCGCTGCCGGAGTTGCTGAAATACTGTTGCGAAATAGTGGCATGACATGCATGGAATCCGGGTTCGATCTTTCAGAACCGCCACATCGGGCGGGGCGGTCGCATGACCCTGTCGCCGCTGCATTACTGGCAGCGTCTTGAGTCCGTGCGTGCGGCAATCGGGGTGGGTGACCACGACGATGCCGCGCAGATCCTGCGCACGCTGAAGCGGGAACTGGGGGGTGCGGCTGGCCCCGCCGATGCCGGACGTATGGTCTTTATCGAGAAATTCGCCGCGACCTATGGCCTGTCGCTGGCGGGCGCGTTGTCCGCCCCCGAGCATGTTCCGCCTGCCATCCCGGCGAGGGCCTCGGCCCGACCGCGGCTTTACATCGACGCGCAGCATGGTCTGGGCAACCGCTTGCGTGCCATCGCCTCGGCGGCGGTGGTTGCGGCAGCGACCGGGCGCGAGCTGGTCATCGTCTGGCAGCCGGATGCGCATTGCGGGTGCCGCTGGTCGGATCTGTTTGTCGCGGACACGGCGGTGATCGAGACCGCTTTTCTGCAGGCGGCGGCACAGGCGGGGTGCCGGATTTTCAACTACATGGAAATCGAACCGGGGGCCTGCAAGGATGCGCCGATTCTGGCCGATGGGGGGGGCGATATCTACATCCGCTCGGCATACCCGCTGGTCAGCCCGTACCACGCCTGGCCGAAGGAACGGCAGTTTCTGCAAAGCCTGGTGCCGGTGCCCGAGGTGGCCGATCTGGTGGCTTCGGTGCGCCATCCCAATCAGGTTGCGGCGCATGTGCGCATGGCCAGCGGCCCCGGATACGAGCATCTGGCCCATGAATCCCCCGCCAACTGGCCCCCCGAGGCACATGCGCAGATAGCCCTGTGGCGCGGCCGCAGCCATGCGCGGTATTTCATCGCCCGCATTGATGCGCTGATTGCAGCAGGTCAGGCCGAAACGCTGTTTCTGGCGGCGGATCTGCCGGAAACCTATGACCTGTTCGCCCGGCACTATGGCCAGCGGCTGGCGGTTCTGCCCCGCCGGGTGTTTGATCGCTCGGCCCGGCAGGTGCAATATGCGCTGGCCGACACCCTACTGCTGGGGCGTGCCGAGCGGTTTCTGGGCAGCACCTGGAGTTCGATGTCTGATCTGGCCCGGCGGCTGTCGCCAGACATCAGGCTGGCCGAGATGAGCGGGCGCGACTTCTGATCGTCCCCGGTCTGATCGGCGGATCAGGATGACCGCGCCGCCATCGCCATGCGGATGCGGCGGGCCAGTGCCAGAATCTGGCGGTGCGGTCGGTCACGTCGATCGCGCAGCGCATCGGCCACGGCCAGCGCCAGCAGGCGCAGATAGCCGCGCCATTCCGGCCCGTAGGCCCGCGCCTTGAATGCCCATTTCGGCACCACAACCAGCAGCACCGGCCAGAACATCAGCGGCCCCGCCGCAACGCGGTAGGCCAGAAGCCCGTTGCGATAGTTGTAATAGACCTTCCACAGCGGCCGGTGAACCCGCCCGTCGCCACGGCGGAAGGTGGTGCAGTCGTGCTCAAACCGCAGCCAGGGGGCAAAGCCGATCGCCCCGCCGCCCCGGCTGAGCCCCAGGGTGTAAAGCACATCATCGCCGTAAAGAAACAGCTTGCCATCGGGGTAACCCGCCCGGCGGATCGCGGCCCGGGCCAGAAACAGCCCGACAAAGGACGCGGCGTCAATGCGCTGCACCGTTTGCGCGCCGTAAGCGGCGTCGGCCATGTGAAACCCCATGCGCCCGCCCCCCAGCATGGTGTGCAGAAAGCTTTTTGCGTTCCAGAACGGGTTGCGCGACGGGCGGTTCATCTCGCAGATCGCGCCGTCGGGGTAGAACACCCCGGCAGCCAGCGCTTCCCACCCATCCTGTGTCAGGGCCCCGGCCTCGGCCGCAAACCGCGCCAGCATGCCGGGGTCGGGGCGGGCGTCGTCATCCATCACCACGCACCAGTCGGGATCGAACCGCGCCATCACCTCGCGCAGGCCTTGCTCGAAGCCACCGGCACCCCCCCGGTTATGCTTGAGCCGGATCACGCAGAGCCGCGGATCGTCGATGCCATCCAGCCAGTCGGTGCTGCCGTCGCTCGAGGCATTGTCCACCACCACAAGATGGTCGAGCCGGTCGGCCAGCAGCCGCTGCACGGTGCGTTTGATCTGCATTTTCCGGTTGCAGGTGACCACCACCGCCGCCAGTCGCAGCGCCGCCGCCGGCCGGGGTGACTGATCCGCGCCGCCCGCAGCGATCAGTTCACTGCGCAGGGTTCCGGCCGAAGGCGCTGGCGGGTTCAGCGCGTTCATCATAGTGGTCTCGTGGAAAAGGCCGGCAGCCGGGTGCCGACGGCCAGATGAGCCAGGGTGGCGCGGCCGCAATCGAGCGCCTCGCGGATCGTCACATCCATGTCGAGATAGCGATAAGTGCCAAGCCGACCGACGAAGGTCACGTTTTCTTCTGCCTCGGCCCGGGCGACGTAATCGGCCAGCAGCGCCTTTTCCGCAACCAGACGGATCGGATAATAGGGAATGTCGCCGGGTTCGCAGGCGCGGGAAAACTCGCGGTAGCAGACCGATCCGGCGTGGCTTTCCCAAGGGGCGAAATGCTTGTGCTCGGTGATGCGGGTATGGGGCACCGCGACCTCGCCGTAATTCATCACCGCACAGCCCTGATAATCGCCCGCATAGGTGAATCGTTCGAAATCGAGGGTGCGATAGCCGAGCCGCCCCAGATCGTAATCGAACCAGCCATCCAGCGGCCCGGCATGAAACACATGATCGTAACCCCCGGCCTGATCGCGGCTGAAGCGGGTGTTCAGCCGCACGGTGATGCCGGGGTGATCGAGAATGCGTTCCACCAGCGCGGTATAGCCGTTTTCCGGCATGCCCTGAAAGCGGTGGAAGAAATAATTGTCGTCATAATTGAAGCGCACCGGCAGGCGCTTGAGGATCGAGGCCGGCAGTTCCGACGGCTGGCAGCCCCATTGTTTCTGGGTGTAGCCCTTGAAGAAGGCCTCGTAAAGTTCACGCCCGACAAAGCGCAGCGCCTGATCCTCGAAGGTCTGCGGATCGGTGATGCTGGTATCGGCCCGTTCGGTCAGAAAGGCGCGGGCCTCGTCGGGGCTCATGGTGGCGCGGAAGAACTGGTTGATGGTGTGCAGGTTTACCGGCAGCGAATAGACCTGTCCGCCCGAGATGGTCTTGACCCGGTTCCTGTAGGGCAGGAAGGTCTCGTAATGGTTCACATAATCCCAGACCTCGGCATCGTCGGTGTGAAAGATGTGCGGCCCGTAGACATGCACCAGAATGCCGGTCTCGGCGCAGCGTTCGGTATGGCAGTTGCCCGCCACATGGGCGCGGCTGTCAACCACGGTGACCTCATGCCCGGCTTCGGCCAGTTGCCGCCCGATCACCGCCCCGGAAAACCCGGCACCAACCATCAGAAATTTCTTGCCCGCCATGAAGGCCCTCTAACGTTATTGCTGCTCTGGCGCAAATATATCCCCGGTTTGCGCTTTTCTGGGGCTTAACAGATGATCCGGGCCAGGAAAACAGCACAATCGCGTCTTGGGTCCGTCCCGGCGCATTCCAGGATCGGGGGGGCTGCGGTCGATGCCGCACCGACCGCCGCCCGACGTCGCCGAGCAAAATCCGCCCATAATATCTGGTGAGGCAACAGCCTGATGGCTCAGAAACATACCTGGATGCGGCACTACGAGTTCTCACCCGGATTGTCGCGCTACAGTTTCATTCCTGTTGGCACGAAGGGGGGGGCGATCTTCATGCTGCCACCACATTTTCATAGTCCGGCAGCGCCACCGGCCCGTCGCCGGTCAGGGTCAGCGCGGCGGGGAACAGCGTCGCCTCTGGCGCATCGGCCCCGTGCGGCAGGATCAGCGTCAGGTGCAACTGCCCGCCCTGCCGGGTCACGTCCCCTGCCAGCCAGTCGCAGGCCACCGCGTCACGCGGCAGGGTACCGCCCTCGGGGATGGCGGCAAAATCGAAGGCCTCGCCGTTGAGGATCAGAACGTCGCCGCTGCGCGCCAGGGTCAGGCGGTCATCGCGGCGTTGCGGGGTCAAGGTGATCTGCATTGTCATGTCCTTACACCATGGTTGACCATCTGCCGACGGCGTGCAGATGCACCACATCGGCGCGACGGGCGTCGGTCTTGTCGCGGGCACTGAAGGTGGCGGCGGTTGTCGAGGGGGCGGCGTCAAGGCAGAGGGCCGACAGCACCGTGGCGATGGCGTTGCCCGTCACCACCGGTGCTTCGACGAACACGCTCGGGAAGGTCCAGCTCGTCGCCGCCGCGCCCGAGGCCGTCATGGTCTGCCAGCATTCCATATAGCCATCGGCACGGCGCTCATAGCGCCCGTTGGCATTGGAGCCGGTCTCAAGGATCGCCCCGGTCGGCACCCCGGCGCTTTGACTGACGGTGCCGAGAACGCTTTTCTGATGGTAGGTTTCAACCCAGGCAAGGGCTCCGGTTGCCCCGTTCCGATGCCCGATCCACAGTTTTGGGGCCGCGCCCGCTGACTTGCGCAGCGCCAGCACAGATGCCCCGCCATCCTGCTGGCGGGTGACAATGGCCGAACCCCAGTAGCTTAAACTGGCAGGCCCGCCGATGACTGTGCTTTCGGTATAGCGGTAGAGGCCTGCCGCCAGTTCCACCGTGAAGTCGGTAATGATCGGGCAAGCCGCTGACCCCAACCCGAAGTCGCCCACCCGCAACAGCCGCCCCGCCGTGGCGTCGGTGGTGCTCTGCGTGATCGCCGTGCCGGTGATGGAGCCGGTCACCACCGCCCCCAGCGGCATCGTCACTTTTCCGGTGGCCGCATCCAGCGCCAGCCCGGTGTTCCAGGCCGCCCCATCGGCGCTGACCTTGACGCTGAAATCATCGCTTCCCGCCAGCCCCATCTCGGCCCGACCCGAAAATCCGGTCTGGAACAAGAGGCTTGCGGTATCGCCCGGCGCGGCCTTGTTCAGCTTCAACTGATGCCCCGCCCCGGCATGGCTGAGCAGTGTGGCTGGACTGGTGACTGCCAGCCGGTTGGTGGCATCGGGCGTGGTTCCCACCCCCAGTTTGGCGACCTGCAGCGCCGTCTCGGCCGGGGCTACCCAGGCCGCGCCATCATAGGTCACGCTGGTGGCCTCGGCCAGCACATGCGCCTGCCAGCCCGACTGTGGTGCCACGAACTGCCAGCCCCCGTCCACCAGCAGCGCAATCTCGCCATCATGCCCGGCCCATGCCCCCAGACCGCCTGCCGCCACGATATGGCGCTCGCCTTCGACCGGCAGGGCGGGCGGCAGAGTCAGGCTGCGATCCGCCACCACCGGCTGGACCAGCAGGTCAAGTAGGCGCAGCGCCTCGTTATGGGTCACATGCTTCTGAGCCTGGGCAGGCAAGATATAGGGCAGGGCCAGAACCGGGGACAAGTCAGACATCAATACCTCCAGAGCCGGGTCTTTGCCGAGGGTTAAGGCGCGGGGGTAAGCATCTGGTAAGGCCAGCGAGCGTTGCTTCCGATCTTGCCCCCGACCCCGGCTTGTTGGCAAAACCGCTTGCTGCTAGTTTGAGTGCGCGGTCTGCTCTGGGTCGGGCATCGTGCCCTGACATCTGTCCAACTCTGATCAAGGATGCCACCATGCCGCCAAAATTCGGAACCAGCGGTCTGCGCGGCCTTGTCACCGAACTGACGCCTGATCTGGTCGCGGATCATGTGCAGGCCTTCATCCGGTGCTGTCCCACCGGTCGGGGGCTGTTCGTCGGCCGCGATCTGCGGCCCTCATCGCCCGTCCTTGCGGCAATCGTCGGCCGGGCCGCTCAGCGCGCCGGCCTAACCGTCAGCGATTGCGGCGCGCTGCCCACCCCGGCGCTGGCGCTGGCGGCGATGCAGGCCGGGGCAGCGGCGATCATGGTCACCGGCAGCCATATCCCGGCCGACCGCAACGGGCTGAAATTCTACACGCCGGAAGGCGAGATCACCAAGACCCACGAGGCCGCCATTCTGGCTACTCTCGGCCAGCCCGGCTCCGCCACTACCCCCGGCCCCGCGCCGGTCATTCACACCGGGGCCGGGGCGGCCTATGTGGCGCGCCAGGTCACTGCCTACGGGCCGGACGCGCTGGCGGGCCTGCGCATTGGCGTCTATTCGCATTCTGCCGTGGGCCGCGATCTGCTGATCGAGGTGCTGTCTGCGCTTGGGGCGGCGGTGGTCGAACTGGGCCGGTCGGAAACCTTCATTCCGGTCGATACCGAAGCCGTCGATGCCACCACCCGGGCCCTGCTGCAAGGCTGGGCGGCGCCGGGCGCATTTGATGCCATCGTCTCGACCGATGGCGACGGCGACCGGCCGCTGCTGACGGATGGCACCGGCCGGGTGATCCCCGGCGATGTGCTGGGCCAGATCACGGCGGCAGCACTTGGGGCCGAGGTGGTGGTGACACCGGTTTCCTCCAATACCGGGGTCGAAGCCTCGGGACGGTTCGCGCGGGTGATCCGCAGCCGTATCGGCTCGCCTTATGTGATTGCCGGCATGCAGGCCGCCGGTGGCCGGGTCGTGGGCTACGAGGCCAATGGCGGCTTTCTGCTGGGCTTTGCCGCCAGGGGCCCGGCCGGCCCGCTGCCGCCGCTGCTGACCCGCGACAGCCTGCTGCCGCTGCTTGCGCCGCTGGTGCTGGCCAGGGGCATCGGGCTGGCAGCCCTGGTCGCGGCCCAGCCGGCGCGATTTACCGCCGCTGATCGCCTGCAAGGGGTTTCGAGCGCGCAGGCGCAGGCGCTGGTGGCGCGGCTTGATGCCGATCCGGCAGGGCGCACCGCCTTTCTGGCCGAGCTGGGCGCGGTCGAGGCGGCGGGCGGGGTTGACCGCACCGACGGGTTGCGCCTGACGCTGCAGGGCGGGCGCATCGTGCATCTGCGACCCTCGGGCAATGCCCCGGAACTGCGGTTCTACGCCGAGGCCGAAAGCCCGGCCACGGCTGCGGCGCTGCTGGCCGCCGGTCTTGCAACGCTGGCCCGCGCTTTGCACAGATGAAGCCTTCCCCTGCGGCATTGCCGGTCAGGCAAGGCAGATCCGACACCGGCTATGGCCAGCCATCATTCTGTGCCAGCAGGCGCAGCAGGTAACGACCATAGTCATTCCTGGCAAAAACCCTGGCCCGCGCTGCCAGCATCCCGGCGTCAATCCAGCCTTTCTGAAAGGCGATTTCTTCGGGGCAACCCACTTGCAGTCCTTGGCGCGCCTGAAGCGTGCGCACGAAATTTCCTGCATCAAGCAGGCTGCCATGGGTGCCGGTATCAAGCCAGGCATAGCCACGCCCCATACGCTGAACCGCCAGTTGCCCATCCGCCAGATACATCGCCAGCAGCGCGACGATTTCAAGCTCGTTGCGGGCCGAAACCTTGACGGACCGGGCCCGCTCCGAGGCTGTTCCGTCAAGAAAATAAAGCCCGGTCACCGCAAAATTCGAGGGCGGCACTGCAGGTTTTTCGATGATCTCGCGCACCTGGCCGGTTGCATCAAAGCCCACGACACCATAGCGTTCAGGATCTGAAACCTGATAGCCGAACACCGTTCCTCCTGTCATCTGACGATCCGCCTCGGCCATCAGTTCGGGCAAGCCGTGGCCAAAGAAGATATTGTCGCCCAGCACCATGGCCGAGGGCCCGCCTTTCAGAAAATCCTCGGCAATCAGATAGGCCTGGGCCAGACCCTCGGGCGCGGGCTGCACCAGATAGGTCAGGTCAATTCCGAAGGTGTCACCATGGCCCAGAAGGCGCTGGAACTGATGCTGATCCTCGGGGGTGGTGATCACGGCGATGTCACGGATACCCGCCAGCATCAGCGCCGAGAGCGGGTAATAGATCATCGGCTTGTCATAGACCGGCAGCAGTTGTTTCGATACGCCCATGGTGATCGGCCAGAGCCGCGTGCCCGATCCGCCGGCCAGCAGGATGCCCTTGCGTGTGGTCATGGTCCGGCTCCCTGGTCCTGCAGGATGTCGTTGCGGCCCGCATACTGGTCCGGCTGCGCAACCCCGGAAAACGGCATGGAACAACCATGATTGGGCATATGCCGTGACGCCACAATGGGGCCAATATGACCGATCAAATACATGTATCGAAGCATCCTTTGTTTGCGTCATCAGCCCATGTTGCGGATCATTGCCGCAACCCGACCCATGATCGCGGGCGTGGCCTCGGGCAGGCGGGTGTCGTAACCGGGTGGAGCAGTGGCGTCCTGTGGCGGGAACGGCGTGCGGTCAGTTTCCAGAAAGGTGCAGGCCGCCTGATAATTGGTATCACGGAACCGCAGCCGCAGCGTCTGGCGTGCTTTCAACGACAGCATCCCGGCCCGGGTCTGTTGCAGATCAGCGGCATGTTCCTGCGCCATCTGCACCAGGCGGACGACGAAATCATGGTGCCCTGCCTTACGGGTCAGCCAGTGGTTCGACAGCCGCAGATAGTCGAGCGCATCCGGCGGCAGCGATACCTTGTGCAGGATCGACAGATCGGGCGGGGCAAATTCCGCCAATCGGGTGCAGCCCAGGATGCGCAGGAAATCGGCCAGAATGCCGTCGGGCAGAAATTCGGGTCCGAACAGCCGCAGCCGCACTGCCGCCGTCCCGAACATCCCGGCCCAGGGCCGCAGCAGCCTCATGGTATCGAGAAAGAACAGATTTTCTTCAAAGACATAGCTTTCCAGCGTGCGGGTCTCGCGGGTGTCAAAATCCTTGACGAACTGGTTGTAAAAGCTTTCGAGATAGCTGTCGGGGCTGCGCAGGTAAAAGATCACCCGCACGTCATGGTCTGCCGCCAGTGTCGCCAGCCGCGAAGGATCAAGCCCCAGCCCTAATTCCTCGCAGCTGAGCACCACCACCGGCTGCGGGCTGGCGTCGATTTCAGCAAGCAGTGCCGCCCAATTCTCCAACCCCTCCAGCGGGCGGTCCTTGAGGGCGGGGTCTTTCAGATCCCAGGCGAGCTTGAAATGGGCCTGCCAGATACGCCCGGCCTGCGGATAAAGAATGCCCAGATCGTTCAGCACGGCGGTATTTCTGGCGAAGCTGCTTTGCAGAAAGGTGGTGGCGGTCTTGTGCGATCCGATATGCAGGAAAAGCTGCTTGCGCATTTGCGACCTTATCCCCGGGCGGCCTTGATCATCGGCGCATGCAGATCGATGCCATCGAGCCAGGCCCAGCCATAGGACGCGCCGATGTCTTGCAGCCGCGCGTGTAATTGTGCGGTGTAATGGCTGAAATCGGTGATCCCGAAAACACTGTCGGGCAGGTCGCCGAACAAGGCCGGACCCAGGGCCTTTTGCATGTAGACCCAGAGTTCCGCCGCCGCTTTGGCAAACACCGGCTTCAGATCGGGGCGCAGACCCGACCAGCACCAGTTGACGGTATTGACATAGGAGCGCAGCACCGGCGGAAAGTTGTTCCAACCCTCGGTCAGGCCGCGTTTCAGGATCAGGCGGAACATTTCCAGTGAATAGAAGGCGCGGGCGTCGCCCTGCTTGATGTCCTGGCCCGGATGCTGGCGATAGCCGTAATGCACCTGGTCGAGATGCGGCACATCATGCAGCGGCTGCAACGTCAGCAACTGGAAGATCTGGTCATCGAATGCCCGGATATGTTCGGGAAACCAGATCTTGCGGTTGTCAAGGTAATCACGCCGGTAGATCCGCCGCCAGATCGTCGGCTGCCCGACCATCAACAGCGCAGTGGGAACAAGGCAGCAACTGCCGCTGCCAAAGCTGTGGCGTCGCAGATCCTGAAAGGCGGGATCCTGGGTCTCGTAGGAAGGCGCGTGGCGCAGTCCGCCCGCGCCATCCTCAAGCAGCATCTCGAAACCGCCCTGCACCAGTTCCGCCCCGGTATAGCGCGCAAGTTCCAGCAACTCGCCGTAAAGCCCCGGCCCCGGCACGTAATCGGCATCGACAAAGGCGATGTGGCTGGCATTCGACATCAGCCGCCCGTAGTTGCGTGCCGAGGCGCAGCCGCCATTGAGCTTGCGGTGCAGGGTCAGCCGCGGGTGGCCACCGTAGCCCGCCGCCACCAGATCGCCGCAACCGTCGGTCGACCCGTCGTCCACCACCCGCACGCGCACCTCATCCGAGGCGTTGGCCAGAATGGCTTCGATGCAATCGACGATCCAGGCTTTGGCATTATACATCGCCACCACCACATCGACCCCGGGCCGATGTCCGGTCAGATCGGCGCTGCGGCGCAGTTTCAGCGGGGCCACCCCGGCCACCGGCAACCAGGTCTGGCGCAGGCCAGGGGTCGCGCCATAGACCAGATGCGACGGGGGCTGGGTCCACATCTCGCCCAGCACATGATCAAGCCCGGCCCCGGCCAGACCTTGCAGGATGGCAGCTTCGGCATAGGGTGCGGTCAGTTTCAGCAGTTGCGGTGCCAGAGCCGCAAGCGCGGCGGCGGGCAGGGTGGCAAAGCGGCAGGGTTCGAACTGATCATCCCCGGGCGCGCCGCTTTCGATCACACCGTGCAGTGTCAGATGGCGCCGATAGTCCTGCGCCGGGCAGAGCGCCAGCAGATCGGCCATCGCCTGTCTGTTGCCGGGATCGGCCGCCAGCGCGCGCAGTGCGGCCCCGGTCTGCGGTTCCGCCGCCCCGTCGCCCACGGCGGCATTCACGGCCACCACATTGTCCAGCCCGAGGGTTTTGATATTGCGCTTCAGCCGGGCGAAGGCCACCGGTTCGGGCTCGAAACACCAGACTGTCCAGCCGGGAAAGGCGCGGGCAAAGGGCAGGGCAAAGCCCCCGAAGCCCGCGCCGATATCAAGCGCCATGCCCTGCGCCGCCAGAGTCTGCGCCGCCAGCGCCGGCTCGTAAATCGCATGCAGCCGCCACAGCGTATCGTCGCGCAGAAAACCATCCTGCGGGGCGGCCAGCGTCAGGCTTTGGCCAAAGGCCGTCAACGACAGGGTTTCGGGCAGCAGCACGGCGATATCGGGCGGGACCATCGCCACCTCCTGCAAGGCCTCCGGTTCGGTCTCGGGGGGAATGTCGGCCGCAATCGGTTCTGATGCGGGCAGGCTTTCAGGCGGCATCGGTCAGACCTTCCAGAGTGCGGCGCAGCGCGGTCAGATCGCCGGCCTCGGCGGGCAGGGAATCGGGCAGATGCAGATAAAGCGGATCGATCAGCCGCAGCATCGCCCGCGCCATCTGACCAAAGGCGTGGCGGTACGGATGCCCGATCGAATTGCCGCACCATTCCATGATCCGCAGGCACGAGGCCAGCACCGCCGTCCGATAGGCGGGAAGATGAAACTGCGGCCGCCGGGCAAAGCTTTCCAGTGTCAGCTTGGCGACGGCGATGCTGTCAAAGCGCAGATCGCCCGCTGTGGCGGTGACCTGCGGCCGCAGATAGCGGCGGAAATAGCAAAAACACGGGCTGTGCAGGAAAGACACCCGCCCGGCCGCAGCCAGCACCAGGGTGTGAAAATAGATGTCCTCAAAAAAATGCGTGTTCGGAAAGCCGATACCGCCGCGCAGCAGCAGATCCCGGCGCACCACCTTGTTGGCCGATTGCGGCTCCAGCCGCTGCGCCAGCGGCCAGAGCGTCGCAGCCTCGGGGCCGTCCGGGGTGGCAAGGCCGGTCGGGCAGAGATCCGCGATCTGGCCAAACAGGCCGGAATCGTAGAACGGCCCCAGATTGCCGCGAATTTCGGAAAGCACCCCACGGCACAGGATCAGATCGGGCGCATCGCGTGCAATCACCTCGGCAATGGCGGCAAAAGCCCAGTTCGGGCGGCTGTCATCGGCGTCGAGAAAGCAGACATACTCGCCGCGCGCCTGTTCCAGTGCCTTGTTGCGCGCCCCCGACAGCCCGTCATTGGCCTGGCGGATGATGCGGATGCGCGGATCATCAAGGCCCGCCAGCACGGCCAGGGTGTCATCGACCGAGCCGTCATCGACGATGATGTATTCGAAATCGCCGAAGCTCTGCGCCAGGATGGATTGCACGCTGGTCAGCAGGACCGGGCCGTCGTTATAGGTTGTGGTAATACACGTCAGTTTTGTCATTGCCACCGATCAATCCTGCCCAGAATGCCGGGGCCAGCGCCGGTGACGCAACCCCGGGCCGAATCTAAACGCATTTCCGCCCGCTCGGCCACCCCGAAAGCGCCCGCCGTCCGCGCCGTGCAAACGGCTAGAGGTTCAGGATATCGCGGTGATAGCGGCGCAACTGCAACAGCCCCAAGGTCAGGAAGACCAGCGAAAACAGCAGCACATAAAGCGGGCTGGCCCAGGTGGAGTCATAAGTCGGGTAGAACCCGCGCCGCAGGATGCCGATGATATGCACCAGCGGATTGTACCACAGAATTGATTTTCCGAGCGGCGGCAGGGATTCGTAGGTGAAGAAAATCGTCGACAGAAGGAACAGTGGCATGGTCACGATGCCCCAGATCGAATCCCAGAGCGGAAAGGTGGCAAAGAGATAGGCATTGAGACAGCCCAGCCCCAGCCCCAGCAGGGCCGCCATGCCCAGGCCTGCCATGATCGGCACCAGATCAAGCACCACCCGGGTCTCGAACAGCACGATGATGCCGCCGAAGATCATATAGCTGATCAGCAGATAGGTCAGCAGGGTCACGAAAAACCGCGCCAGGATTGCGTCGATATAGGTCACCCCGGGGTAGGACAGCAGGGCTTTTGAAAAAATGAGCGCCCTTGCCACCGTGCCGGAACTCCGCTGGTAAAGCATCAGGGGCAGTATGCCGCTGGCATAAAACAGCGGAAAGTTGATGCCGAGCCCGGGTGAGCGGATGCGCAGCCCCATGACCATCACGATGCTGAACAGCGCGATTCCGCCGACGGGTTCGATGATCGTCCAGACATAGCCGCCGGGCGAGCGGCCATAGGTGGTCGACATCTCGCGCAGCATGAGCGCCAGAATTGTGCGGATCGTCTTGAACCGGCGCGCGCCCGGCATGGTATTGCCGGGGCGCCACCCCGCCTGCCGCATGTCTGGCGGGCCGTCTGTTGCTGTCATCGTGCTGCCCGCATTTCCGGTGCCCCCGGCATTCATCCTTGGCACGGCTCTGGATTTACCTCGCTGCCTTCTGTAGAAAGAGCCTCAGACCACAGCCTTACCCGAGACCTTCTATCAGGATGTCATGCGGCGTGAAAGACCCGGCCCGCCGATGGCCCGGCATCGACAGCCTGGAAACTGCCCGGTGTAACCCCCTAGCATGAAGCCGAGATCCTTGACCCAGACGCCAAAACCCGCCGCCCCGGATGCGCCCTTGAGCGATGCTGCTGCCAAAGCTCGCACCGCAGCCTCGCCCAAGGCGGTGCCGCCGGTGCCAAACCCCGAGGGCGGACCAGCGGCCGTGGCGGGTGGCGGGCTGGCAAAATCGACGTTACGGGCCTTGCGCCAGGTTGGACGCGGCCCGAATCCCGGCCCGCGACCGGCGGACCGTGCACAACAGGAACATGCCGATGACGACACCCAAGGCAGTGGTGGCAGCAGCCTGTTTCAGTCGCTGCAGAACGCCGACACCATGAGCCGCCCGCTCGGTCGCAAGGGCGGTCGCGTCGGCAGGACCGATCAGGATCCGGCCCCCACCATCATCATCCGCCCGGTCGCCCCCGCCGCCAGGCCCCAACGCCGCCACTGGCTGATCCTTGCCAGTTTTCTGGCGCTGGTGCTGGCACCCGGCGCGGTAGTGGCGGGCTATCTGTGGCTGATCGCAGAGGATCAATATGCCTCGACCGTCGGATTTTCGGTCCGCTCCGAGGAAAGCTCGGCCAGTGTCACGGGTCTGCTGGGGCAGATCAGCCAGCTTTCAGGTGCCAGTTCGGCCGATACCGATGTGCTTTACGAATTCATCCAGAGCCAGGAGCTGGTCAGCAAGATCGATGCCCGGCTTGACCTGCGTGACGTTTATGCGCGGCCGCACGATCGTGACCCGATCTTTGCCTACAACCCCAAGGGCACGATCGAGGATCTGGTGGATTACTGGGCCCGCATGATCAGCATCTCTTATGATTCCGGCACCGGGCTGATGGAGATCACCGCCTTTGCCTTTGACCCGCAGGATGCGCAACACATCGCCCAGGCGATCTATGACGAATGCACCCGGCGGATCAACGAGCTGTCCGATATCGCCCGTGAAGATGCCACCCGCTATGCCCGTGAAGACCTTGACGCCGCAGTGGAACGGTTGCGCACCGCGCGCGAGGCGGTCACTGCGTTTCGCATGCGCAACCTGATCGTTGATCCCACCGCCGATATCCAGGGTCAGATGGGGCTGTTGAACACTTTGCAGGGCCAGCTTGCCGCCGCGTTGATCGACATTGACCTGCTGCGTGAAACCACCCGCGACAGTGATCCGCGCATGACCACGCTGGAACGCCGGATCGCGGTGATTCAATCCCGCATTGCCGAGGAACGCTCGCGGTTCGGGGCCGGTGGCAAAGGCCCGGGCGGCGAGGATTACGCCACCCTGGTGGCCGGGTTCGAGCGGCTGGACGTTGATCGGCAGTTTGCCGAAACCGCCTATATGTCGGCGCTGGCGGCCTATGACGCGGCGCTGGCGGGCGCACAGCGCACCTCGCGCTATCTGGCGGCGCATATCAAGCCGACCCTGGCCGAAAGTTCGCGCTACCCCGAACGCGGGGTGATCCTGGGCCTGGGCCTGTTGTTTGCCTTCCTGATCTGGGCCACCGGGGTGCTGGTCTATTATTCCGTGCGCGACCGGCGGTGATCGGGGCGATGGCGGCAGGGCGGGCACGATGATCCGGCTGATCAACCTCAGCAAGACCTTCTGGGTGCGCGGCGTGCCCAAGGTGGTGGCCGACAACATCAGCGCCACCTTTCCCACCGGCGCGCGGGTCGGGCTGCTGGGGGTGAACGGTGCCGGGAAATCCTCGCTGTTGTCGATGATTGTGGGCACGCTGGCCCCCGATAGTGGCGAGGTGATCTCGGATGGCACGATTTCCTGGACGGTCGGCTTTCTGGGCAGTTTTCACCGCGATCTGACCGGGGCGCAGAACACCCGTTTCGTTGCCCGCATCTATGGCGTCGACACCCAGGGCCTGAGCGATTTTGTCGAGGACTTTGCCGAATTGGGGCAGCAGTTCTACCAACCTTTCCGCAGCTACTCCTCGGGGATGCGCTCGCGGCTGTCGTTCGGGGTCTCGATGGGAATCCGGTTTGATACCTATCTGGTGGACGAGGCCACCAGCGTCGGCGATGCGGTGTTCCAGACCAAGAGCAACCGGGTGTTTCTGGATCGGATGCATCAAAGCAGTGCGGTCGTGGTGTCGCATTCGATGGGCAAGCTGCGCCAGCTTTGCACCATGGGGGCGGTGCTGGATCGCGGGCAGCTTTCGGTCTATGCCGATCTGGAAGATGCCATCGCCCATCATATGGCAATCGTGGCCGAGACGCTTGGCTCGAAAGCCGATGCCGAAGAGGTCGAGGATGGCTAGGTTTGGCGGTGCATTGCAAAATGACCCCGGCAAACCGGCAGAGGCATATCCCGAGTGATTACGCCCGCAGCAAGACCGAGAGAGAATCTGATGGAAAACCCCTTCGAAACGCTTGTCAGGACCCGGCCGCAGGACTCTGGTCAGCCTGCTGCGGGTCCGGGATGCCGATGCGTTGCAGCAACCGGCCCCGTGGCGCAACCTGATGCTGAAGTTCGGCCCGGAAAGCTTCGAGATGACGATTCATGATGTGCAACTATTTGTCGCAACCACGCATGGGGAATCTTCGAGTCCAACTCAAAACTTGTCGAACGATATCATCCGACATTCCCCAAGTGACATGGCGCTTGACGTATTGATCTGAACCGCCCCGGGTTTGCGCTTCAGGAGTTGCGTGGGGATCAGTTCAGCGCCGGTCATCATCGAGCTCCTCGACGGGCAGGCCGGCGGCCTGCATCATAATTTGGGCGAGCGTAATTGCCGCCTTCGCCCGCGCCGCAAGATCAACCTGTGGACTGCCAGTTTTCATACCGGCGCAGACGTGAACGTCCAACATCCAACCCGGAATCGACACAACAATTCCAGACGGCCCCTCCACCTTGAGGAACTGACCCGTGGCACGATGCTCAACCCGCCGCACGCCGGTGCGGATCAGCGAGGCGAGGTCATGCGTCACGTCTTCCGGACGGCCCGGCTTTCGATCCGAAGCGAGTGGTTGAACCCGGGCGGGACAAGCTGTAGCGTTTCACCGATGCGTGCGTCCGATGCTGCGGGTGGTTGTGTCTAGCCGCCTGAATCTAAAGCACTTTCAGGTGCCCGCAGCCAGTCTCGCCAAATTTGTGAATAACGCGGGGTAAGATGTTGATTAGGTGTTGACGGTATCCCGAACGATCAGGAGCACAGCGTGTCACTGTTTTCAGAAACACATTCCCAGCTTTTGCCGTTTCTACGGCATGATGAGTCCGCCCTGACATCGGGCCCGCTGCGCGAGGTCCTGCACAACCTTAGAGAACGTCTGATGCAGAGCTATTGCGTGAATGCTTTTGTGGCATATGAGCGCTATCTCGAGATTTTTTCGATCCGCATGGGCAACCGCAATCTTCAAGAGGGGTTTACGCTGGTAAAGTGGGATTTCTTCGAACGAGAGTTCCAGAATGACCCTTCACGGTCAGACGTCGTGGTCGGCCTGGCTTTCGCCAAGATTAATACCCGGGAGGTCGCCCGGGGCAGGCATCTGCTGCGACGTATTGCCGTATCTGGGTTCAGGGAGCGCGATCTTGCGCGCCAGCTTCTGGGCCGGTTTGTATAAGCACGCTTTTATCTTGAGGATTTTCCAGTGATTTCAGTTTTGATGACCGTAGGAGACATGCCGGTGGAACGTCGCGCGCCGGTGCTCGACGCACTCCGCAACAACCTTGCAAATCCTCGAGTTCGCGACATCCACGTCATGACCGAAGGCAGCATCGACTGGATGGTCAGGGCCGTCGGCACCGAGGCATCACGCCTGCACCTGCACCGGGCGGCGGTGCGGCCCACCTTCGCGATGCTGTTCGACCTTGCCAATATCCTTCTTGCCAACGGATCGGGCACGGTTGCGTTGATGAACGGTGACATCAGCATCGCCACGGCCGCGGATGCCGAACGGATGCAGGAGGCTTTTGACAGCCTTGCCGATGTGGTGGAGCCCGTCGTGCTGGCACTGTCGCGCCATGAAACCGAAGGCGGAAGTCCGCAGATCGACCTTTATGACGGCAGTGGTCTGCCGAACTTCCTGTCGGCGGATTGCTGGGTCTTCCAGACGCCGATCAAGGTGACGCGCGAGCTGTTCTACGCCCCCGGTCAGATGAACTGCGACATGTTCCTGGCCCATGACCTGATCAGTTCGGGCTACCGGCTGTTCAACCCCTGCCTCGACATCGTGCTCATGCATCACGAGTCGGCCAAGGACGATACGTTCTACCGGGAAAAGCTCGGCGAGGAAGCGGTGCAGAATCTGCTGGAGCGGCATGCCGGGCAGAACAGCATTGTTCCGTTCAACTACGTCGGCGTTCCTTGGGTCAAGATCGACTGGTTGCGGGCAGGCTATCGTCCGGGCCCCGCCAGCCCCCATGGCAGGCGTCTCATGCTGGTGGTCCCCGCAGGCCGGGAGGCAGAATTTTCCGAACAGATACCCCGTCTCAAGACACTGGTCTCTGAACATGACCTGGAGGTGCATGTGATCTGTGACGGCAGCCTTGATCAACTTGTGGCTGAGAATGCGAGCGAACTTGCGGAACAGCCGCGCATTATTCTGGTCGCGCCCAGGGACGGTTTTGAGTCAGTTCAGCGAAGTTACCTGCAAGGTCAGCAATACAGCTTCGAGCGTTTGGCCTTCGTCGGCGAGCTGTCGCGCCTGACGCCGCAGGTTCTGGCCGAAGCCGAAGGGTTTTTCGTGGGCATGGGCATGGCCGAACCGCCTGCCGGGATTGCCATCGGCTGCACCCTGGTGACCTCGGTGTTCCGCTCTGATCCGTTCATCCGCGGCTTCATCAACAATTCGGTCGCGCTGACCGGCTATGATGACCTGATCGACCACATCTTTCTGGTGTCGAAGCTGTCCGAGACCGAAGTTGCCGCCCTGTCAGACCTGTTGCATCGCCATCCGAATGTCATGGTGATCTGGAACCGCGATGACCCGGGGCTGTATAATTGCTGGAACATCGGCATCCGTCTTTCGCGGCGCGATTATATATCGAACGCGAACGTTGACGATCTGCGCGACCCGCGCCATGTGGTGACCCTGATCCGCGATCTGGAGATGCATCCCGAAGCGCTGGTGGCAGCAACGGCGCTGAACCCATTCCACCAATACCCTGAGGATGGCGGCCTGCCACAAGAGCGGGCCGGCTGGTATAGTGATCGGGCCGGGCCCTTCGGCTTTTTCGACCTCGCGCAACTATCGGCGGAGGAGCCGCTGACGCTTGTGCCACACAACATGCCCCATTGCATGCCGGTCTGGCGCCGGTCGCTGCATGACCGCTATGGCTGGTTTGACGAGCTGCGCTTTGGCACCTATGCCGACTGGGCCTTCTGGCTGAAAGTGCTGCAGGATGGCGCGACAGGCTGGATGGAGCGCGAGGCGCTGAGCTTTTATTTCGTCAACCCGACCTCGCACAACCGCCGCGGCAGCGATCTGGAACGGTTGCACAAGCTGGTGGAAGACGAATTTCTTGGTGCCTTCATCGCCAGGCGCGACGGCACCCCGCCGCATGCGACCCGGCGGATGCCCGAGGTGTCGCGCAAGTTGAACCTGACCGGGCGCGATCAGGTCTTCGGCACCCATCGCAACAGCTTCAACCGCCTGATCCAAGCCCTGGATCCACTTGATCGGAGCGACGGCCAGGGCTGCCGCTTCGTTCCTTTCCTTGAACGCTATTTCGTCTGGGGCGACGACCCCTGCGAGGCCGCATCAAGCAACCCCGAACCCATCACCGAAGACTGGGTCGGCATCCTGCACGTGCCGTTCGATGCACCGCCATGGTTTCACCCCGAGATCTGCCCCGAGAGTTTCATGGCCACCCCGCTGTGGCAGGCGTCGCGCCCGCATTGCCGTGGCATCCTCACGCTTTGCGCCGATCTCGAGGCCGACCTGCGTGCCTTTCTACCTGGAATCCCCACCCTTGCGGTGCGCCACCCCACCGAACTCGATGTGGCGATGTTCGACATCGACGCCTATCGTGCCCACCCCCGGGTGGTGCAGGTGGGCGACTGGCTGCGCAAGCTGCAGGCCATCCACCGGCTGCGCGCGCCGGGACACGAGCGGGTGATCCTGATGAAAGGTCAGACCGAATCCTACCTGCAACGCGAGATCGGGCGGTTCGGCGACCGCCGGGACCCTGCGGTTATAGCCCGCACAATGGTGCCGAACGACGAATACGACCAGATCTTGTCAAGTTCGG
>Ga0100396_1000068_pt1 | contig 46247 bp, 37 predicted proteins | sample CryGeymeta201520_FD_81551 | JGI IMG/M metagenome (GOLD analysis project Ga0100396, IMG submission 81551) | Groundwater microbial communities from Crystal Geyser aquifers in Utah, USA - Crystal Geyser metaG 2015-20 | ecosystem: Environmental > Aquatic > Deep subsurface > Groundwater | place: USA... | reverse complement strand
TTTCAGAAATTCAAAACCTTTTTCAGTTTTTATATATTCCATAAAAACATTATTGCCAATTTCCAAAAATCTTCCGCAATCGCAATTTGGATGACATGGTTCGTTCTTCCAAGGAGAATTTTCGTGAATTTTTCTTTCCTCTCCAAAGTCCCAAAACATTTCACTGTCTGGTCCTCCTGGTTCGCCAATCGGCATCTTGTCCGGAACGCCCGCTCGGCTCCACCAATTTTTTTCCACCGGATAATAGAATATCTTTCCTCCTTGCATTCCGTTTTTTTCAACAAAATCCACATCTTTCGCTTCAACGCCAACACTTTTAAAGAGTTCTTTCCAAATTCCAACCGATTCATTATCGCGAGGAATTTTCAAATTTTCATCGCCACGAAAAACGGTAACATAGATATTTTTCGGATCAAGCCCGATAATTTTGGTCAAAAATTCAAACATCCAAGAAAGTTGTTCTTTTTTGAAATAATCTCCCAATGACCAATTGCCTAACATTTCAAAAAAAGTCGTATGACGATTATCGCCCACTTCTTCAATATCGCCAGAACGAAAACTTTTTTGACTGTCGGTAATTCGTTTTCCCAAGGGATGTTTTTCTCCCATTAAATAAGCAATCATCGGTTGCATTCCGGAGCCGGTAAAAAGAGTGGTTGGATCATTTTCCGGCACCAACGACGCGGACGGAACGATAATGTGTTTTTTAGTTTGAAAAAATTCCAAATATTTTTGACGCAATTCTTTTGCTCTCATAAATAATTTTTATCCGATTTATAATTTACGCCTTCCTCTTTAAAATTATTTCTCGTTGAAAATCGCGAAAAAAATTTATAGAGAGAAATCATTTAAACATAGCAATTGCCATTGTATTATTTACGTAAATTTATTTTTAAAACAAAACACATAAACCCTATTATCTCATTTTTTCTTTGAGATATCTTTCGTCGTCTATGGTTATGTTGTATGATTTCAATTCCGCTTTTATAGCGTCAATCGCTTGACGCAAATCAATTTCTTTGGCTTCAAATTTTTTTCCCGTTTCCCATATTCTTCTTTCCCGAAAAGATGTCCAATCTAATTTTTTGGCAAGCGCCAAATCTCTCACTATTTTAACAAAAACGCTTACAACCATAGTTTTTATTTAACAAATTAAAAATTATTGTAAAAAAAACCGCCGGATTAAAACCGCAAATTTTCTCTCAATTTAGGACTTACGCATTTGACAAAAAATTAATAATGATAATCTCTCTCAAGCGATTCAATTTTAATTAAACCAGCAGGAATTAACTTAATTTCGCAAATTATGCTTTAGTAATTTTGAGGCAAACGCGTAAGTCCTACAAGTAAAAAAAATCTCATTAAGTCCGAAAATTTCCATTAAACATCAAAATCCTTCTAAGTCTTTATTAAAAAAACCTATTTCCAACCCCGACAATTTCAAAGCATATTAAGTTTCTTTCTGATTCTTTTCAACTCTTCCTCGTTTTTTGTTATTTTAAACGTAATTTTTTTTATCTCCTCTTCTTTTTCATCTTTATTTAAACGAATTCGTTTCATTTCATTTTTCATCGCTCTTAGCTCCGCTTCCAATCTTTCCTTCTCTCTGATAATTTTTCTATTATCCGAATCCAAAATAACAATTTGCATTTGAAAAAAATGCCTCTTTCTTTTTTTCTCTTCTTCGCTCAAATTTTTCAAATCGTCATTAGAATACATATTTTTTGCTCAAAAATTTATCCAATTATTTTCTTCATCGCAAGAATTGCGAGTCTTGATTTTCCAATTTTTTTTGCGTTAAGGAGTCAATCTCTTTACGTCTCGCGGAAAAAGAATGGCTTCTTTGACACTGGAAAGATTCAAAATTTTCTGAACAATTCTTTCCGAACCAATTCCCCACCCTCCATGAGGAGGCATCCCAAGCTTAAAGATATTCAAATAATCGGCAAAATCTTTTGGATCAAGTTTATGCCTTTTAATACTTTCAATCAATTGATGATAAATATGAATTCTTTGTCCGCCCGTAGCAATTTCCACACCTTTAAAAATCAAATCAAAACTTTCGGTCAACCTCAAATCCTTGCCGGGCATAGTATAAAAAGGTCTTCCGGAGACTGGATAATGAGTCAAAAAAACAAAATCGGAATGATACTTTTTTTTAACCCAATCTGAAATCATTCTTTCTCCCTCCGGATCAGTATCTATCCCCAACGATTCCTTGTTATATTCTTTTTTCAAAATTTTTAACGCCTCTTCCAACTTTATTCGTGGAAATTTTTCTTCATTCAAAATTTCTCCTCCATATTCTTTCAAAATTTTGACGCAATTTTGAGAAATTTCTTGAGTAATTTTTCTCATCACTTTTTCCAATTCATCCATTATATCGGAAAAATCGGATATAAAACCCATTTCTGCGTCAAGACCGGTAAATTCGTTGACATGACGAGTGGTAAAATGCGGTTCCGCACGAAAAACCGTGCCAATTTCAAAAACTCTTTCAAAAGCCCCCACTCCAGCTTGTTTGTAAAATTGAGGACTTTGCGCCAAAAAAGCTTCCCTTTTAAAATATTTTATCTTAAAAAAATTGGCGCCTCCTTCCGTGGCGGAAGAAAGAATTTTAGGACTTTTTATTTCCAAGAAATCGTCCGCTCTCATCGCCCGTCCATAAGAATCCAAAAGCACGGAGTAAAGACGAAAGATATCATTTATTTTTCTGTTTCTCAAAGAAAGATTGCGATTATCAAAAAGTGTTTGAGCGTTGAGCTTCAATTCTTTGGCTGAAATTTCAAAAGGAAAATCATCTTCCGTCGCGGAGATTATCTCCAATTCCTCCACTTCAATTTCCAATTTGTTAGTCGACTCGCCTTCTTTGGATTGTCCACTAGGCCTTTCCTTCACTTTGCCAAAAATACTCACCACAAATTCGTTTTTGATTGTTTTAGCCTTTTGATAGGCTTCCTTTTTGTCCGGCAAAATCACGGCTTGAACAATTCCCGTGCGATCGCGAAGATCTAAAAAAATCAATTTCCCGTGATCCCTTCTAACATTTATCCAACCAGATAAACTCACCTTTTCTCCAATTTTTTCCGGAGTTTGGGAAATAAGCGTTCTTTCCATATTCATTCTATTTTTTAAATATTTTTATAACCGGCGGAGTTTTTCTTCAAATTATTACCCGCTTGAAATTATAAAAAAAAATTATTATAAGGTTAAAATATTGATTATAATTTTGAAATTAGCCATATAAATTTTAGCTAAACAATAAGTTTTGAATATTTTACAATTTTCCCCGTCCAAAACTATTTTTTTTCATTTAAGATTTCCCTCACTTTTCTCGTCAATTCGCTGGGAATAATTTGAGTTTTGAAGAAAAACTCATCCACTCCCATAGCTAAAACTTTTTCCCGCATAGAATTTTCCACCGAAGCGGAAATAGCGATAATCGGGATATTTTTGGTTTTTTCTTCCAATTTAATTTTTTGAATTATCTCTTCCCCCGTCATCGCCGGCATCACCATATCAATGATAAACAAATCAAATTTTTCCTCCAATGCTCGTTTGATTCCCCAAGCTCCATTTTTAGCCGATTCTACTTGATACCCTTCCTGCTTTAATTTTTCTCCAAACATTTCAATAAATATACTTTCATCTTCCACTAAGAGAATTTTTTTTTCTCCGTTAGCTTTTTTGATTTCTCCGTATATACCTTCGCCATTAGCCATCCTCTCGTTTCTCTTCTCTTCTGAAAATTGATTAAGAATTCTTTTAACTTCTTCCACTAATTGACTGGGGGAATATTCCGATTTTACGATAAAACCATTTGCTCCTAATTTCAAGGCTTTCTCTCTGTCTTCTTTTTGACTCAAATTGCTAAAAACTATAATTTTTATATCCTCGTCATATCCTCCTCCTCGCAAATTTCTAATCACTTCAAAACCGTCCATCTTGGGCATAAGCAAATCCAATAGGATCATATCTGCCGAATTTTTTTTCGCCAATGCCAACGCTTGTTCTCCGCTATCGCAAGTAAAAACTTCAAAACCGGAGGAAGAAAATTTTCTCTGATATATTTCTGAAATCATCGGATCATCTTCCACAATGATAATCTTTTCCATTTTTTTTATTTTTAGTTACTTATTTTTTTCAATTTTAGTTCACTTCAAGATTACCAAAATAACTCAAAAAAAGCAACTCTTCTTGAATTTTTGAGTTAAAATTCAAAAACAAAATCATTTCCCAATTTTTAAAAATCCAATTCTTTGACTTTTTCCCAATTTTTTTCATCTAAAACCACCACCCCTTCACTGCCAAAAATATATAGATAGTCGTTGATATAAAGAGCTCTTTCAATATTTCTTTCATCTAAGGCTTTTTTTAGCGTTAATTTGTCATTTTCATACCCAAAAACATATCCTCCGGTTCCACCCGGCAAAAAAAACACTTTATTTTTTTCATCAATTAAAAAAGCATGATGGGTGCTGGCAATTTCCGACCAGTATTCTTTCAAAATATATTTATCCTTTTCAAACGGTTTGGATGAATCGCTTACATCAAAAAGAGAAATTTTCACTTGATTATTTTCCTCCCCAATTCCCAACACTAAATTTGAACTTATCGGATGAAGGTAAGAAGAATAACCGGGAATTTTCAATTCTCCTGCCATGCGCGGGCTTTGGGAATTGGAAAGATCAAACACAAAAAACGGATCAGTTTGTTTGAAAGTTACTAGATAACCTTTATCTCCGACAAAACGAGCCGAATAAATTTTCTCATCCATTCCCAACCCTTGAATTTTTCCGGAAATATCCATTTTTTTATCCAAAATATAGATATCATTTTCATTTTCCGCCGAAGACCAAACATTTTCTCCAACAGTCGTCGCCACTCGCAAATAACCTTTATATTCATCAAGAGAAAATTGGTTTAAGATTCTCCCTGGAATCACTCCATTTGACTCAATAGTCAAATTTTTTGTGGAAATTTTTACTATTCCTGTTTTTACAGAATCTCTTTTATGCTTGGATAGATAATCTTTCATTCTGTTTTCAATCTCGTTTTCTTGTCTTTTTCTCGCGTCATCGTCAAAAGACAATGGGTTGAAATTTTCTTCCATTATTTTTTCCACCTCAATCGTTTTAGCTTCTTGACTGATATCATAATTCGCCAGTTTTTCCAATCTTTCTTTGGCTTCAACAGAAAAAAGATCGCCATTTTCTTTGGCAAAACCCGATATTAAATCAAATTGACTCATATTTTCTCCGTAGCTCAAATATATCGCGTTTGGCGACATATAAAGATTTTCTTCATATTGATAACTTCCCGTCAAAGCAATCTTTTTTTCTATCGTTCCAGTCTGAGGATCAAATTGCATTATTTGAAAAATTCCATTCACATCTACTTCTTTATCAATATACGAAATATCCTCGCAATTGAAAGAAATATCCTGATTATTTATTTTTAAAGGTTGAATTGGACAAGGTTTTTGACGATTTTGAATATAAGAAAAAACCACCAAATACATTTTGCCAGCCATATCTCTGGAAGAAATTAAATTGGATCTTTTGCCCAATTCTACAGTCCATTTTTTTTCCGAAGAATTGGCGTTAGAAACATCATAACCATAAATTTTTCCGTCATTTGTCAGCACAGTCAGGATATTTTTTTCAAAAGCATTTTCCCTTTATTTTCAATCTCTCCGACAATTCCCAAATTTTCCAAAGGAAAAACATTCAAATTTAAAATCGCTTCTTTGTTTTTATAATAATTTGGATTGGGCATATTCCTATGTTCGCCATTGGGAGGATTTTTAAGATTTGGGGAATTTCCTGTTGATCCTTCAGAATAATATATATCAGGAAAATAAGTAATTTTGGGTGAATAAAAGGCTTGCTTTCCGTCGGTTTTTAAAATATCCGGTTCATCAATTCCGCTCACTTGAACATTGGTTTGAGAAAATCTATCTGGTTCAATAGAAGTGTTTGCAACATTTGCTGAAAGACCCTCTGGTATCGGGTTAGAAAAACTTTTCGGAGACTCTTGCCAAGTTTCTCTCCCCTGATCCGACGCGGATAATGAAAAATTGCTATAACCATTTGTTGTTTGTGAAGATTTTTTCAAATATTTGACAAATTCTTCTTCCGATTTGAAACGCAAAATTTTAGCCTTTTCTTTTGATATGTTTTTTGGAGAAGAATTGTTTGAAGAAATCATATTGGACAATTTCTCTCCAATTCTATTGTCTTTATCATTCATCTTTAAAACTAAAATATAAACCAAAGCCATCACTACTAAAAGAAATCCTGTCGCGCCTAAAAATAAAAACTTTTTTTTGTTCATTTGTTTTTTTTAATTTTTTTTAGTATGCAAAATTTTCATTTAGCTTTTTTAATGGATTCTCGCAAAAGTTTATCTTTGCAAAAGTGAAAATATGAATAAAAAAATGTCTTTCACTTGTTATGTCTTTTCTCTTTTATACCTTATTTTCCCCTTATAGACAAGACAAACCAATTCAACACTCACAGACTCATCATTAAAACTAATTGTTTAATAAATTTAGGATTGTGTGCTTACATTAAAATAAAGCACGGGGTTTGAAATTAATTTCCTGTCAATTTAAGACTGAAACATTTAAGAAAAATGTTCTTATTATTTTTTTGTCAAAAACAAAATTCTTCAGATTTTGAGACTTAATTTTCAAACAATTTTCGCGGTTTAATTTTGACCAAGCCAATAAAATTTTGGAGGTATTTGACTAAAATAAAAAAATTGCGGTCGCGAGTTATTAAACGATAGAATTGTTACATTTTTTTTATTTTCTCTAATATTTCTTTAATAATCCATTCCGGGGTGGATGCTCCGGCGATCACGCCAACTGCATCAATTCCTTCAAACCATTTTTTTTCAATTTGATTGACATTTTCCACAAAAAATGTTTTTTTATTTATCCGACGCGCGATTTCAAAAAGTCGTTTGGAATTGGCAGAATGAGGCGAACCGATCACCACGACCGCGTCATTTTTTTTCGCCAATTTTTTGACTTCCTTTTGACGGTTACGACTAGTAAGACAAATCGTATTTTCAATAATCGCCGACGGATTATTTTTTTTAATTTTACGGCAGATTTTTTCAAAAAAAATCTTGTCTTGAGTAGTCTGAGACAAAACCGCTATTTTTTCTTGAGGCGAAAAAACCAATCGCGAAAAATCTTCTGGGGAAGAAACAATCAGCGATTTTTTTCCTCCCCAGCTGTCAATTCCAAGCGTTTCTTTATGATTTTTATCTCCCGCAAGCACCACCCGCATTCCCCTTTCCGAAAAAGCTTTTGCTAATCTTTGAACCTTGATCACTTTGGGACAAGTTGTATCAATAACATTCATTCCTTTTTCTTTAGCCAACGCAAAAATTTCCGGTCCATCTCCATGCGCAGTTATAATCAAAGTTCCAATTTCTCCAAAAAGACTGTTTCTTAATTCTTTTAAGCCGATCTCGGCAATTCCTTTTTCTTTTATCCGCCTATTAACATCATCATTGTGCACCAAAGCTCCCAAAATAAAAACTGGTTTTTTAACTTTTTCCATATCCAAATTCATCACCATATCAAAGGCTCTTTCCACTCCCGAACAAAAACCGGCATATTGGCTCAAAAAAATTTTCATAATCTTTTCTTTATTTTTTAGGACTTATGCGTTTGACGAAAAATTAATAATGATAATCTCTCTCAAGTGCTTCAATCTCAATTAAACTGGCGGGAGATAATTTAATTTTACACTTTACGCTTTAGTAATTTTAAAGCAAGTGCGTAAGTTCTAACGATAGAAAATTTTCTATTTTCCTTGTCTTTCCTGCCCTCTCTGTTATTTTCGCTAACGCAAAAAAATAATTTTCTATATTTCTTGCAAAAAAATCCCCTTTTTAATACAGTTTTTTAAAAAAATTCTAAAAAATCTTAATGTTTTATTTTACTTTCAAACTTTTTTTACCAGAATTTTTTTCCAAGCAATTTCTTGACGACATAAAAGTTTTGAAGCTTTCATCGGTTCCGCCATAACTTCCTCCACCACTTTTTCCATTCTCATCCCTTGCGAACCTTTCACTAAAATCAAATCTCCAGGACGGATTATTTCTTGTAATTTTTTTCCGGCGGAAAAAACATCAGAAAAGAAAAATATCTTTTCCTGATTTTCCTCTTGAGAAAAAACGCCGAAAGCTCCCATTTTCATTCTTTGACCTACTGCAAAAAATATATCTCCTTTTATATCAAGAAACTCCTGTGCCACTTTTTTATGCCCTTCTTCCGTATCTAATCCCAATTCCAGCATATCTCCCAAAACCGCTATTTTTCTTGTTGCTTTAATTTCTTTAAAAGCTTGAAAAGCCGCCAAAGTTGAAACGGGAGAGGCATTGTAAGTGTCATCAATAATAAAACTGTTTTTTATCCCCGAAATCAAAGTCATTCTTCCAGGAGGCAAAGAAAAATTTTCCAATGATTTCGCAATCTCTACTAAATTTATTCCCAAAACAATTCCGACTGAAATCGCACTCAAAGCCGCATAGATGCTATGTCTAGCTAAAACTCCATTGAGTCTCACCGGGATTGTTGTTCCTTTGTGATTAAGTTTAAAACTTAAACCTTTTATTCCTTCCGTCCCTTGTCCGTTATAATTATAAAAAATATCCGTCGCCCGTGCTTCCGCTTCAGGACTAAAACCAAAAGTAACAAATTTCTTTTCTTTATTTTTCGGATGATTGCAAAATTTGAATATGTAAGGATTGTCAATATTAACAGCAACTGAACCATCAGAAGAAATGTTTTCAACCAAAGAAAGCTTTTCTTTGGCGATTCCGTTTAAAGTTTTGAAATATTCCAAATGGCTTCCCGAAATATCCGTAACGACAGCTATTTGACATTTTATAAACTCCGTCAGATATTTGATATCTCCCGGTCGGTCCGCTCCCATTTCCAAAATCAAAATTTCTGGATATTTTACGGGAAAAACAATAATTCCAATCCAACGCGTCAAAACTTTTAACCATTTTCCGACCGATCGTCCGCCTGCCAAAGATCCGATTATGGAAAGAGGCAAACCTATTTCATTATTGTAATTTTTTTCATTTTTTCTCACATTGAAATGTTCCGTCAAAACGGAAAAAATCGCTTCTTTAGAAGAACTTTTCCCTACCGATCCAGTAATGCCGACTATTTTCGGTTTATATTTTTTTAAAACCGCTCGCGCCATAAAACGCAAAGTTTTTTCCAAAAAAATTATTTTTAACGATTTTTGATTTTCTTTTTTTTCCATTTTAATTTTCCTTATTTTGATTATCTTCTTTTTTCTTTTCTTCTTTTTTCTTTTCTTTTTCAAATTCGGCAAAATATTTTTTCAAATCATGCAATTTTTCAAAATTGTCCAAATCGTTTTGAACATATTTTTCCGTTGGTTCAATGTTTTCATAGCTTAACAGAAATTTCATCAATTCGCCAAAAACCGGAGCCGCGCTAGATTCCGCCCATTCAACATTTTTCGGATTATCTAAACGCACCAAAATTGAAAATTGCGGATTGTCAACCGGAGCAAATCCGACAAAACTTCCAATACTTGCTCCTTCTTCATAACCTTTTTGAGTTCCGCTCGCCACCTGAGCTGTCCCGGTTTTTCCCGCCACTTTATATCCCGGCACTCCGGCTCTTTTTCCATGCCCCTTTTCAACTACGCTTTGCAACATTTGAGAAATTTGATTGGCGGTATTTTGTGAAATAACTTTTCTTATTTCTTGCGGTTGCAACGGTTCCTCCGTTCCGTTCTTATGAGAAATTTTTTCTACTATTTGAGGTTTAAAAAGCATTCCTCCATTAGCAATAGCACTGTAAGCCGAAATAAGTTGAATGGGAGTAACTGTTGTCCCTTGCCCAAAAGAAGCGGTAAAAAACTGAATATCTTTTTTGAGATTCTCCAAATTTGACAAGTTGCCGGAATTTTCTCCCGGAAGTTCCAGCCCGGTTTTTTCTCCAAAACCAAATCTTTTTATATAATCGGAAAAATTCTTGTTGCCTAAAACTTTTTCCGCATAGATGGAACCGGTATTGAGAGATTTTTCTAAAACTTGCGTCATTGTCTGCAATCCATAAGCTTTCAAATCGGAATTTTTGATATTATATCCGGAGATATTGACTGTTCCAGTATCAACATAAGTAGTTTCCGGATTTATCTTTCCGTTGTCAATAGCCGACGCTAAAGTTATACCTTTAAAAACACTTCCGCATTCATAAGCTTCTCCCACCAAATTTTTGAAATTTTCCATATTTTCAACTTTGCCGTATTCGTTGGGATTGAAAGAAGGATAATTGGCTAAAGAAATAATTTGACCGTTTTTGGGATTCATAACTATAACCAAACCTCTTTCCGCTCCAAATTTTTCAACCGCTCCCGCCAAAATTTTTTCCGTTTCATACTGGATAATATGATCTATCGTTAAAAACAAATCATCGCCATCTTGAGCTAAGGTTATTTCTTTATCTTCAAAAGGAATCCAACTGCCGGAATTGTCTTTTTTGTGAGAAATTTTTCCCTGTGTTCCTCTTAATTTATCTTCAAAATAAGATTCAATCCCGTATCTTCCCTCCAGTGAATTTTCTTTCCAACCGACAAATCCCAATACATTGGAAGCCAAATCTTCTGCTGGATAATAACGGAAAATATCTTCCGCCAGATAAATTCCTTTCATTTTCATATTTTCTATTTTTTCCGCTTCTTCTTGCGAAATTCTTTTTTTTATCACGCTATACATACTCTTTTTATTTTTCATTTTCTCCCTTATCTCATTTTCTTCCATTGACAAATTTTGCGCAATTTCTTTTATTGACCCAACAAGATTTTCCACTTCGTAAGGAACCGCATAAACCAATTGCGATTTTTTGTTAATCGCTGCGGGAAAAGATGACTGGTTTCTATTTTTATCTTTGAAAAAAATTTCCCCTCTTTTGGGAAAAATATTTTTCAATATGTAATGTTGATTGTCCGCCAAACCGATATAATAATCTCTAGCAAAAACTTGCAAATCATAAAGACGAAAAAATATAATTCCCGCTATCGCAAAAACAAAAAAAATTAACGCAAAAAGACGCATGTTAAAACCGCTTTCTTCGCCAGAACATTTTTTTCGTCCGCAAAAATTTTTTTTCTTATTTTGTTCTTTTTCTCTTCGCAAAAAAATTGCCGGTTTCATATATATTTTTTAAAAAAATCCGGCGTTTTCTATTTTTTATTAATTTTTTCCCTTTCTTCATTTCATCGCCACCGGACCATTAATCTCTAAAAATGAAACTTCATTGGAGCTTACTAAATTAAGATTTTCTATTGATTTTTCAATATTTCGCATAGATCTAAGCTCAACTTCTTTTATTTTTTCTTGTTCATTTTCTTTCTTGAGCTGTTCCAACTTATTCTCAATCTCTTTGATTTGATATCCTTTACCAACTAAATCATTCACTTGATAAAGATAAATTCCTCCCAAAAGAGACACTATAAAAACAAAACTGAAAAATATCCCCATAAAATTGATTTTAACGCTTCCTTTTCCTTCGGACACTCGTTCTTTAATTGTTTTTTTACTAAAAATAAAATCCGATTTTTGCAAAACGCAAAAACTTTCTCTATTTGGGAATTTTTTTTTCCAAAAAATATTTCTTTTAGCAGTTAAAATATTTAACATTAAACTTAGCCCCCTAAGTTTAGTCCTTATGGCAATTAAATTTTATAAATTTTATTTTTGTTTTGTCGCTATATTTTTTCACACACTCTTAACTTGGCACTTCTGGCTCTCGGATTTTTTTCAATTTCAAAAATTTTCGGGATTATCGGTTTTGAAGTTACCACCTTAACAATCGGTTCTTTTCCACAAATACATACAGGAAAACTTTTCGGGCAAATGCATCCCCTTGCATTTTCCCTAAAAATATTTTTGACTATCCTATCCTCCAATGAGTGAAATGAAATGACTGCCAATCGACCTTCTTTTTCCAATTTTTCAATAGACGATCGCAAGAAAATTTCCAAATTATCCAATTCTTCATTAACTTCAATTCTTAACGCTTGAAATGTTCTAGTGGCAGAATTTATTTTTTGATTTCGATATCTTTTCCCAATCACTTTCTCAATTATTTCCGCCAAATCCTTGGTTGTTTCAATTTTTTTCTCTGTTCTTCTTTTTATTATTGAAAAGGCGATCCGTCCGGCAAATCGTTCCTCACCATATTTTTCAATTACTCTTTTTAATTTTTCTCTTGGATATTGATTAACCACCGCATAGGCTGTTAATTTTTGATTTTTATTCAGTCGCATATCCAATCTTTCGTCTTTTTGAAAACTAATCCCTTTCCCAATCAATTGATCTGACGACCAGCCCAAATCGGCCAAAATCGCGCTCACCTTATCAATTTTCAAATTTGACAAAACATCCTTCAACTTCGCAAAGTTTTCATTAACCAAAAAAATTTTCTTTCCAATTTTCAAATTTTCATTTTTTAATTTTAAATCAAATCTTTCTACCGCTTCTCTATCCGCGTCAAATGCTATCAGCTGACCGCCCTTTTCTATCTTTTTCAATATCTCCAAGCTATGTCCTCCTCCTCCTAAAGTTGCGTCAACAACAATATCATTTTTTTCTATATCCAAAACTTCAATGACTTCTTTTAACAAAACTGATTTATGAATAGACATTTCTTTGGAATTCATAATTTTCAATTTTTAATTTTCAAACAATTTCCAATGATTCAAATTTTAATTTAAAAAAATTTAAAATTATTTAAAAATTGAAAATTTATTAATATACTCCAAGCTTCCCCAACTGTTCGGCAATTTCATCGGTATTTTTTTCCGCTTTCTTTTTATATTCTTCCCATTTATTTTCGTCCCAAATTTCCAAACGATTATACAAACCCGCAATCACCACATTCTTGGAAAGAGACGCATATTCTTTCAAATAATCTGGAATTAAAATTCTTCCTTGTTTGTCAATTTCACAATCTACCGCTCCCGCCAACATAATTCTCACAAAACTTCTAGTGTTGGCTTCCCCCATCGGCAATGTTCCTAATTTTTCCGCCAAATTTTTCCAAACTTTCACTGGATAAAGAAACAAACATTTATCCATTCCGCGAGTAATCACCACCCCACTTTTCAGTTCTCCGCGAAACTTACTCGGCACAGCCAATCTTTTTTTAGGATCAATTGAATGTTGAAACTCTCCAATAAACATAACACAAGAAAATTTACTACTTTACTCCACTTAACTCTACTTTAACTATATTCTAATCCACTATTTACCATTAGTCAAATCACATTTAAAAAAATTTTTACAAAAAAAAATAGCTTTTATAAGCCATTTTAAAAAAAGTTATCCACAACTTCTAAACTTTTTCAAGTTAAAAAAGAAAAATTATTTTTTCCGCGACATTCTATTTCTTTCCACTTCGTTAAGATATTTTTTTCTTAATCGCATTGAGTTGGGAGTGATTTCCATATATTCATCTCCCGCCATAATTTCCAATCCTCTTTCAATGGAAAGTTTCATTGGAGGAGTAAGTTGGATAGCTTCATCTGCTCCTGAAGAACGCATATTGGAAAGTTGTTTTCCTTTTATCGGATTAACTGACATATCCATTCCTTTGGCAGTATTACCAATAACCATACCTTCATAAACTTCCGCTCCTGGTCCAATATATAAAGCGCCTCTTTCTTGAAGATTGGCTAAAGAAAATCCCAACGCTTTCCCAGAAGCCATAGAAACCATAGATCCGGTTTGACGTTTTTTTATCTCTCCAACAAAAGAACGAAAACCGATAACGCGAGAACATAAAATCCCTTCTCCTTTGGTATCCACCATAAATTGTCCTCTATATCCCAAAAGTCCGCGTGTTGGAATTTCAAAAATCATTCTGGTTTGAGAACCATGCGATTGCATATCAATCATAATTCCTTTCCTTTTCCCTAAAGTTTCAATTATCCCTCCGGCCATTTCCATCGGAACATCCACAGTTACTTCTTCAAAAGGTTCCATTTTTTCTTCTCCTGTTTTTTTGATAATCACTTGGGGTTGGGAAACCTGAATTTCATATCCTTCCCTGCGCATATTTTCCAAAAGTATGGCAATATGAAGTTCTCCGCGACCGGAAACACTAAAAAATTCAGAAGAACTAAAATCAATTTTAAGTCCCATATTTATTTCCAATTCTTTTTCCAAACGTTCTCGCAATTGTTTTCCAGTAACAAATTTTCCTTCTCGCCCGGCAAAAGGAGAATCGTTGATTAAAAAGCGAAGAGTAATAGTTGGTTCATCAATGGAAATTGTCGGAAGTGTTTTTTGCTCTTTATCTTCGCAAATAGTTTCTCCAATTTCAATCGCGCCCAATCCGGCAATCATTACAATATCTCCCGCTAAAGCCTCTTGCGTTTCTTGCCTAACAGTCCCGCGAAAAGTGAAAAGTTTGGTAACTTTTGCCGGCAACACCTCTCCATTTGTTTTTTTCACCCACAAACTTTGTCCCACTTTTACCGTTCCATCATAAATTCTCGCCACCGCCAATCTCCCTAAAAAATTATCATATCCTAAATTAAAAGGTTGTGCTGTGAGAGGAGAATTTTTGTTTCCGCAAGCCGGCTCAACTTTTTCCAAAATTGTATCCAAAAGCGGAGATAAATCCGCAGATTCGTTTTGCAGACTTTTTTTCGCGATTCCTTGTTTTCCAATCGCGTAAATAGTTGTAAAATCAAGTTGCTCGTCTGTCGCACCCAAATCTAAAAAAAGTTCAAATACTTTCTCTTGTGCCATATCCGGATCAGCCGCCGGTTTATCAATTTTATTAAGAACCACAATCGGTTTAAGACCTAATTCCAAAGATTTTTTGAGCACAAAACGAGTTTGAGACATCGGTCCTTCTTGTGCGTCCACAACTAAAATAACGCTATCAATAGAACGTAAAACTCTTTCCACTTCCGATCCAAAATCAGCGTGCCCTGGTGTGTCCACGATGTTTATTTTGGTGTTTTTGTAAAAAACACTGGTATTTTTGGAGTAGATGGTTATTCCTCTTTCTTTTTCCAAATCATTGTTATCCATACTGCCAGCATCTTCTTCCAAAACCGCTCCAGTTTGACGCATAATCGCATCCGTGATTGTGGTTTTTCCATGATCAACATGAGCAATAATAGCGATATTTCTTATTTCCATAAAAAGTTTTAAATCTTTTTTAAAAAAAATGATTCAATAAATACAAACATATTCTGTATATAAAAATTGTAAGAAAAATAAATTAAAACAACACTCAAGATTATAATACTTAAAAATTTTTCAAAAAATTATGAAAATTTAATTTCAACTTCCTCAATCATCCTCCAATAATTTTTCACCAAACAAATAACTCCTTGATTTTATATGCTTAACGCGAAAAGCAAAATGAAAAATGTTTTCACATCCCGAAAAATGTTTTCGTAAAACAAAAAAATGATATCAGATTTTGAAAAAATAAAAAGACAAAAAAGTTTTTGACTTTTCAACTCTTTTTAAGAAAAAATTGAATGCATTGTTCCCGGCACTGTCCTACTCTTACCCGCTCAAATTCTTCAAAATCTTGGAAATCTCTCTAAACATTTTAAAAAATTTGAGCGGGCTACCATCGGGGCTGGCAAGCTTAACGAACGAGTTCGGAATGGGATCGCGTGTTTCCTCACCGCTAGAAGCACCGGAAACAATGCGTTCAAAAATAACTTAAAACACTTTCATAACAGGAGAAAAAAACATAAAAAAAACGATAGCAACTGATATAACGGAAAAAATCGTAAAAATAAATTGAAAACTTTCCTTATAATTTTTCATAAATTATAAACGCCTTTGGGGAGGAAAGAATTCTTTCCTGCCTTAAGCGTATATTAGCTACTGCTAACCACTAACCGACTCGCAAATTTATGAAGCACGAAACGCAAAACAAAGATATCCTTCATTTTACGTTTCTATGCTCCATACTAAACGAGAAAAATAAGAGAGATAAAGTTTGATTTATTAGTATCTCTTGGCTCAACGAATCACTTCGCTTATACCTGAGACCTATCAACCTGGTAATCTTCCAGGAAATCAGCCGCACAAAGCACGTAAATTCCAAATTACAAGATACAAATTCCAAATAAATTTCAAATTCCAATTTTCAAATCTCAAACTTTTTTAATTATGTTTGAAATTTTGAATTTCAGTTATTGTAATTTGTTTGGTTATTGTTTTTTGGTTATTGGGATTTTCGCGCTTCGCACGACATTGCCTAATCTTGAGGTGGGCTTCCCGCTTATATGCTTTCAGCGGTTATCCCTTCCAAACTTAGCTACCCAGCAATGCGGCTGGCGCCACAGCTGGTACACCAGAGGTTTGTTCTTTCCGGTCCTCTCGTACTAGGAAAGAATCCTCTCAAGCAATAAACGCCTACAGCAGATAGGAGACCAACCTGTCTCACGACGGTTTGAACCCAGCTCGCGTACCACTTTAATTGGCGAACAGCCAAACCCTTGGGACCTTCTCCAGCCCCAGGATGTGATGAGCCGACATCGAGGTGCCAAACCCCTCCGTCGATGTGAACTCTTGGGAGGGATCAGCCTGTTATCCCCGGGGTAACTTTTATCTGATGATCTTCCACGCTCCTATAAGCGATGGTCGGTTCACTAACTTCCACTTTCGTGACTGATTGACTTATGAGTCTCGCAGTAAAGCAGGCTTGCGCGTTTGCACTACCAGCCCGATTTCCATCCGGACCTAGCCTACCTTTGTAAACGCCTCCGTTACAATTTAGGAGGCGACCGCCCCAGTCAAACTACCCACCAGGCACTGTCCCCGAACCGGTAAAAAACAAAAATTTCTAATTTTTAATTTTCAATTTCTAAACAATTTTCAATTTCTAAATGATTTTAAAATTAAAAAATTTAATCATTAGAAATTGTTTTAAAATCGTGAATTGAAAATTGAAAATTTTTTGCCTTTTAACGGTCCAGGGTTAGAATTTAAAACTATCCAGAGTGGTATTACACTATTGGCTCAGTTCATCCCAAAAGACGAACTTCAAAGCCTCCCACCTATTCTAGGCAGTATAATCTCAAACTCAATACCAAGTTGTAGTAAAGCTCCACGGGGTCTTTTCGTCTTGCTGCAGGTCGACGGCATCTTTACCGTCATTGCAATTTCACCGAGCTCTTCGTTAAGACAGTTATCAAGTCGTTACGCCTTTGATGCGGGACAGAACTTACCTGTCAAGGAATTTCGCTACCTTAGAACGATTATAGTTATCGCTGACGTTCACTGGCGCTTCGGGGATTGGCTTGCACCGCTCCCGTTAACGTTCCAGCACTGGTCAGGCGTCAGCCCCTATACATCCCCTTGCGGGTTTGCAGAGACCTGTGTTTTTGGTAAACAGTCGCTTGATATCTTTAGCTGCGGCCCACCACGCATAGCACGGGAATTCCAAATTTATATTTTAATTATTTTTCTGAAATTTAGAATCTCTGTGCTATACACGGCGGGCAGTCCTTATTCCTAAGTTACGGACGCTATTTTGCCGAGTTCCTTAACGAAGGTTCACTCGTTCACCTTAGGCTACTCGCCCAGTCTACCTGTGTCGGTTTTAGTACGGTTCTCACGCTACTAATCTTAGAAGCTTTTCCCGGCACCCTGCTCATTCTTCTTTTCTGTCCGAAGACAAATTAGAGAAATATCTTGATGTATTGCGAAACGGATTTACCTGTCTCGCCATCTAAATATCCCTACCAAAATCCAATAATTGGCAAGAACTACTAGGATGCGTCACTCCATCGAATAACGTGAAAGCCACGGAGTATTAACCGTGTGTCCATCGACTACGCCTTTCGGCCTCGCCTTAGGCCCGACTAACCCTGAGATGATTGCCATTGCCCAGGAAACCTTAGACTTTCGGTGTCGGGGGTTCTCACCCCAATTGCGGTTACTAATTCCAGCATTCTCACTTCCATAAACTCCACGGTTGCTCACGCATTCCGCTTCAGCGCATATGGAACGCTTCCCTACCGCTACCATCCTTCGCTATCGCTCGGAAATTTTCAATTTTAAATTATAAATTTTAATTGAATTTTAAATTTCCCAATGTTTAAATTTTAAAAATTTATTCATTTAGACTTGATTTAAAATTTTAAATTTAGTCTTTAAAATTTCATTCTGAACGTTAGTGAAGAATAGTAGCCCGCATCTTCGGTATTATGTTTTAGCCCCGTTACATTTTCGGCGCGAAATCTCTAGACTAGTGAGCTATTACGCACTCTTTAAAGGATGGCTGCCTCTGAGCCAACCTCCTAGCTGTATAAGAAATCTTACTTCCTTTTCCACTTAACATAAATTAGGGACCTTAGATTGCGATCATGGGCTTTTCCCCTTTTGAGATCCGAGCTTAGCCCCGGATTTCTGACTGCTAGGATAGTTCTGACGGAATTCGGAGTTTGGTTGAGAAACCTACGGCGAACCGCGAATTCTCATTCAGTCGCTCTACCTCCGACAGATAGTTACCTAACGCTAGCCCTCAAGCTATTTCGGGAAGAACCAGCTATCGCCAAGCTCGATTGGAATTTCTCCTCTATTCACAAGTCATCCCCCGGTGTTGCACGGCCGGTGGGTTCGGGCCTCCTCTTGATGTTACTCAAGATTCACCCTGCTCATAAATAGCTCGCCTGGCTTCGGGTCTAGTCCATACGACAAATCGCCGGTTAAGGCTCGCTTCACTACGCCTCCTCCGCTATTAACGGATTAAGCAAGCCGTATAAAACTAACTCGCTGGATCGTTCTACAAAAAGCACGCAGTCACCGTATTCTTCACTTACGCTCCGAATTTTATAATTTTTAATTTTTACAATTTTTAAATAATTTTCTAATTTCTAATGTTTATAAAATCAAAACATTAAAAATTATTTATAAAATTAAAAATTGGAAATTAAAAATTTATTCTGGACGTTAGTGAAAAATACGGCTCCTACTCTTCGTTAGCATATGGTTTCAGATACTATTTCATCTCCCTCATCGGGATACTTTTCACCTTTCCCTCACGGTACTTGTTCGCTATCGATCATCAAAAATATTTAGTCTTGGAGTTATAGTGACCCCGGATTCAAACGGGATTTCTCCGGTCCCGCCCTACTTGAGAATAATTTCACGAATGTTGTTTGTTTTCGCTTACAAGACTTTCACTTTCTTTGGTCGTTTTTTCCAAAACGTTCTGCTAACAAACAATTCATCGCCCCGATTAAACGAGTAAAATTACCTCGCAACCCCAGCTGCACCTCGCTATGCTCGGACAGAATTTTCAATTTTAAATTTTCAATTTTAAACGAATTTTCAATGACCAAATGAACAAATTTTTAAAATTCAATCATTTGAAAATTTAGATTTGATTTAAAATTTAGAATTTAAAATTTAGAATTCTTCACCGAACGCAGTGAGGTGAAGCTGGTTTAGACTTTTCCCCTTTCGCTCGCCACTACTTAGGGAATCACATTAGTTTTCTTTTCCTCCGGCTACTAAGATGTTTCAATTCGCCGGGTACGCTATATTAACCTATGAATTCAGTTAATATTAACCCATTCTTCACTTTATCCAGAAATTTTGCCATTAAAATAAACTTTACAAATTTTTTAATTTAAAATTTTTAATTTTATAAATAATTCTCAATGTTTCAATTTCTAAAAATTTGAGATTAGAATTTATTTGAAAATTGTAAATTGAAAATTAGAAATTACATTCTGAACGAAGTGAAGAATGGGTTGGGTTGCCCCATTTGGATATCTTCGGATCAAAGGTTGCTCAGCACCTCCCCGAAGCTTTTCGCAACTAGCTACGTCCTTCATCGCTTTTTGATGTCTAGGCATCCGCCATATGCATTAGTATTACCGCTCTTATTTTTTTCTGCTTAATTTTTTGCAAAAACAAAAAATTAAGCAGTTCGGTTAGCAGTTAGCAATCGCCAACTGCAATTTTGCAAATTTACCTACGAACTTGACACTTGTATTGCAAACAAATATCAAGTTGACTAATCGCTAATATTCTTTTTTTTCCGCTAGAAATAACAAAAAAAATACAGCAATAGACCTTGTCCGTTAACTTTGTTTCAATTCTTCGCTACAAAAATCTTTTCTTGATCGATATCTACTTTCACAGGAAACAAAATCATCCGAACTATTCAATTGTCAAAGTTCGCGAGCCTTTTATTTTTCTTATAAAAAGACTTGACGCGGAAATTTACACGCTGGACATTTTTTCAAAAAAATTGTCAAACGTTTTTATCTCTTCGCCAATTGCTATTATTTTCTTCCCACTTTATTCTCCAAAATTTTAAACTTTATTTGAAAACAAAAAAACCGCTTTTTAAAGCGGGCTTCTTAATAAAACAAAAGCCAAAAAATCACCCGCTTTTTTTTCTGTTATTTTTTTGAGAAAAAATTTTCATTAGTTGCCCTTTTCAAACTTTACCTCAGGCAAAGCTTGACAAGGATAAAAAAATAATTCACGACTATTTCCAAAATATACTTTTTTTAACTCGTTTTATTCCTTTTTTTCAATAACCTCTTAAACCAGTTCTTGATAGCTCTCTAAATCACTTGTCCATAATAGCACTCTAAAAAATTCTGTCAATAGTTACATAGTAAGTGTCAAAATTAAATAAAAATGTCATATTTACATAGTAAGTTACATAGTAAGTTACATAGTAAGTTACATAGTAAGTCTTTTTTAGAAAAACATAAGCCCTAAATAATACCCTCTCTTCCAATGCAAATAAAGCTTGACTGAAGAAAAATATTGTTTTATACGCTCATCAATAGAAACATTTTTTTAAATTTTATTTGACTTTTCTTTTTTTTAAAAATAGACTGTATTTATAATTTTATTTTTAAAGTTGCTGTCTTCATTGTTTTGGCTGTTCCCTCTTAAAACTGACAAAAAATTAAATCGCGATTTTATTATATTGCCATACTATGAAAAACTATTATTCCTTTCTCCCGCCAATCGCCCAAGAAAAATTGACTCAACATGCCAAAAATTCAATAGAAAATTCTTTCCTTTTAGCCAGAAAAAATTTTACCCGTCAAGTCAACAACCTTTATCTTTTTTATGGAATTTTTTTGGAAAAAGGCAGTATGGGTTCTAGCATAATGCAAGATATGGGATTTAAGAAAAAAAATTTTGAAGATTATTTTTCAAAAAATCTCGTTTCAGATTTGAAAGAGGAAAAACCCGTTTTTACCGTAGAATTTTCACAAAACTCCAAAGATGCCATTCTTAAGGCTTATTCCATTTCAAAAAATCTTGGCTATGGCTATGTTGGAACAGAACATCTCACTTATTCTTTACTGGAATCTCATAACAACGAAATTGATAAAATGATAACACTTCTAAAAAAACAACCAATAAACTTGAAAAAAAATCCTCCAATAGAAAAAGATTCTTCTCAATCTTTAAAAAATCTTCCCGAATTTGGACAGAATCTTTCCTCATCTGACTCAAATGATTTTTTCTCAACCGGCATTGAGATTGAAAAAGATAATTTTTTAAATCTTTTTTATCCAAACAAAAAATCTAGAATAAATTCTCCCTACCCCTTTGTGGAAAAATTTTGTGAAAATATAAACCAAAGAGTAATTGAAAAAAAAGAAATTTTGATCGGGAGAGAAGAAGAATTGGAAAGAATAATTCAAATTTTAGGAAGAAAAAACAAAAATAATCCTCTTTTAATTGGCAATCCCGGAGTGGGAAAAACCGCTCTTGTTATGGGACTTGCCAGAAAAATAAACCAAAATAAGGTTCCGGAATTTTTGTTGGATAAAAAAATAATGAGTTTAGATGTAACTTCCTTAGTCGCCGGAACCAATTTTAGAGGAGAATTTGAATCACGACTAAAAAAAATCATTCAAGAAATCGAAAAAAACAAAAATTTAATTTTGTTTATTGACGAAATTCACAACATCGTCGGAGCGGGAAATGTTCAAGGTAATATGGATTTAGCCAATATAATCAAACCGGCTTTGGCTCAAGGAGAAATTCGTCTTATTGGCGCGACCACTTTTCCTGAATTCAAAAAAAATATTGAGAAAGATGCCGCACTGGAAAGACGTTTTCAAACAGTTATCTTGAGAGAACCTAGCAAAGAAGAAACTAAAAAAATACTTTTTGGGATAAAAAAAAGTTATGAAAATTTTCACAATGTTTCTATTGATAAAAAAGCTCTTGATTTAACTGTGGAAATGGCCGAACGCTATATAAAAAATCGTTTTTTGCCGGATAAAGCTATTGATATTATTGATGAAACTGCCGCTAGAATACGCTCCGAAAAATTTTTTTCTTCCACTGATCTCAAAATTCGCCAATTGAAAAATGAAAAACAAAAAATCATTTTAGAAAAAGAAATTTTGGTAAAAAAAGAAAACTTTGAAAGGGCAATTCAATTGAAAAATCAAGAAGGAAAGAAAAACAAAGAAATTGAATTTTGGCAAAAAAAACAACAATTGGAAAATGATAAAAAACCCATTCATCTCATTCCTCGCGATATTTTTAAGACTGTTTCTCAAATTTCAGGCATTCCCAAAGAAAAAATTTCTCAAAGTGAAAATGAAAAGATAAAAAATCTTTTGCCAATGCTGGAAAAAAAGATAATCGGGCAAAAAGATATCTTGGAAAAAATAGTTTTTTCCTTGCTTCGCTTTCAAGCTGGTGTTGAAAACACCGATCGTCCCATCGGATCTTTTCTTTTCCTGGGACCTACCGGAACCGGAAAAACTTTTACCGCTAAAGTTTTAGCGCAGGATTTCTTTTCAAAAAAAGAATCCTTCATCAGAATTGATATGAGCGAGCTAATGGAAAAACACAGTCTTTCTTCTTTGATTGGATCGCCCGCCGGATATATCGGATATGGGGAGGGAGGAAAACTGACTGAAAAAGTTAGACGCAACCCCTATTGTGTGGTCCTTTTTGATGAAATAGAAAAAGCTCATCCGGATGTTTTGAACATTCTGCTTCAAATTTTGGAGGATGGAATTTTGACTGACGCGGAAGGCTTGGAAGTTAATTTTAAAAACACTTTGATTATTCTCACGACCAATATCGGAACAGAATATTTCACTAATCTTTCCAAGATCGGTTTTCAACAAAAAAATTCCACCGCGTCAAACAAAAATTTTGAAACAATCAGACAAAAAACGCTTTCCGAACTGAAAAATAAGCTTAAAACAGAACTTCTCAATCGTTTGGATCATATTTTAGTTTTTCATCCTCTTACCCAAAAAGATATTTTGAAAATAACTGAAATAGAAATTGAAAAATTCAAAGAGAAACTCAAAAAACAAAATCTTGATCTGCTTGTAAGCCCAACTGCTTTGAAAATTCTCGCTAAAATAAGTTTTTCTCAAGACCAGGGAGCGCGTTTAGTGGCAAAAACTATTTGCGAAAAATTGAAAAACCCGATTGCGGAAATGATTATCAAAAAAAAGATCAAGAAAAATAAAATAATCGCCGATACTCAAAAGAATCATTTGAAAATTTTTTAAATTTCCTCTATTTTGTCTTTTGAAAGGATAAAAAAATTTATCTTAGACACTCTTTTTCCGATCTCTTGCGTTATTTGCAAAAAAGAGAATGCTTGGTTTTGTCAAAATTGTTTTGAAAAAATAGAAATTGTCTCAGAACAAGTTTGCCCTTATTGCGAAAAAATATCTTCCACTAAAGGAGCTATTTGCCCCAAATGCAAACTTTATTTTTCCAAAAAAAACAAAGAAATTTTTTTGGATAATTTGTTAGTTTCCGCCAAATATAAAAGAGGAAGACTTTCAAAAGTTATTCATGTATATAAATATAATTTTATTTCAGATTTAAGCATTCCTTTGGGAAAAATAATTTTAAAGGCGCTTGTCAAAAACAATATCCCCATCCCGGATTTAATTATCCCCATTCCCCTTCACCCCCGTCGTCTCCGCTGGAGAGGATTCAATCAAGCCGAACTTTTAGCTGATTTTATCAGTCTCAACTTAACAATCGGCTTGGAAATACCCATTGAAAAAAATGTTCTTCAACGCAAAAAATATACCCCACCACAAATGAAAATAAAAAGTTACAAAGAAAGAGTTTCCAATATGCAAGGAGCTTTTTGTCTGAAAAAAGAAGAAATCAAAAAAATAAAAAACCAAAATATTCTCCTAATTGATGACGTTTCCACTACTGGCTCCACCCTTCTAGAATGTGCTAAAATTTTGAAATTTTTCGGCGCTAAAAAAGTTTTTGGAGCAGTCATCGCCAGACAAGAAATTTCTTAACCATATCAATTTTAATTCACTTCAAAAAATCGCCACCAACAAAAACATTTAAAAAATTTCAACTTTTTTTATAACCACTCATTTATTTAATTCAGCCATTTGCACGCATTGGAATAATTTTAAAGCAAACACGCAATTTCTAAGATGAATAAAAAAAATTATTTATATCTTAGGGCATCCAAAGTATCAATTTTACTGGCGCGACGAGCGGGAATCACTCCGGTTAAAAATCCGACTATGGTTGAAAAAATTATCACTGACATAATAAACCAAATAGGACTGAAAAATAAATCCACTTTTTGTCCGCCAAAGTGAACCGCCACCATATTAACGGCAAAATTAAAAATTTCTCCTTCCATCCACCCAATTATAACCCCTAATAATCCTCCCAAAAAACCCATAATAGAAGCCTCCATAACAAACATAAGCGAGATCATAGAGTCAGAAGCTCCAATCGCTTTCATAATTCCAATTTCTTCTGTTCTTTCCAAAAGCGTTATAGTCATCGTGTTAAACATCCCAATCGCACTTACTACCAAAGCAATTACACCAAAAAGCATCAACACTACTTTTACCACTCTGAATATCTTATTAGCTTGATCCACTGTTTCCGACAAAGACGAAACCACAAACCCTATTTTAGCTATTTTTTCGGATATTTCAGCCATTTTTTCACTTTTCATACATTTCACTTTTGCTTGCGCAAATTCCTTTGGATTGATATCTCCGACAACTCTTGAATTAACATAAACCGTGCTGTCATCGCTTTCCAAAACTCCGATAATTTTGAACTTTTCTTTCGGTTCGTATTTTTCTTGCCGATCTTTTTGTTTTTTTTCACTTTCTGTTTTTCCATTACCTTCTTCCTCAAATGGAATAAAAAAAATAAAATTCATTTCTTTACCAATAATTTCTGCGGGAGTTTTGTTAAAAATTTGTGCCACTGAAGAAGAAATAATAATCCCGCTTATCTCATCATTATTGATAAGCCTGCCTTCCACCAATTTTATTCCTCCCAATTTCAAGTAGTCTGAATCCACCACTGTAACTGGCAAATCAGTAGTCAAATCATTCATTTTTCCTTGAGATTCAAGTTGAAATGAAGGACTAATAATATCCACATTTTCAATTTTTTTTATCTCTTGAATTGTCTCCAAATTCAGCTTAGCTTCTCCTCCTCGTTGAGAAGAAACATCCAAAGTAAGCAAGGAATCAGAAGTGGTGATTTTTTCCAAAAGGGTGTTTTGCAAACCATAACCTAGAGAAACCAAAAAAATTATCGCACCTATTCCGACACTCATTCCCAAAATAGTCAAAAAGGTTCGCGAGGTTCGCGCCTTAAACATTCTAGTTGAAAGCAAAAATAAATCTCTAAATTTCATTTTTTTAAATTTAGTTAAGAGAGAGAAAATCAATATTGGGAATATTTCATTAGCATTATTATTTCCACTTCTCGAGAAATTTTTTCTGCTTTATTTTTATACAGTCCCAATCCACCCAATAATTCCGAAATATCCAAACTTTTTTGCAATTCAAAACGATCAATTTTGTTTTTTATTCTTGATCTCAAAAAAGAAATAAAACGATTTTGTCTTTTTTGATCAAATTTCAGACCAAATAATTCCGTTAAATAGTCGGACAACGCTTGAGCCGAAGATGAATCTGGTCCGACAGAAATAATCTCCGCCAATCTAATTATATGCTGGACTCTTCCGATAAACGCACTCACCCTTTGTCTATTCCATCCGGCTCCGCCTTTTTCATAATCCAAATCCAAACTTTTTGACAAAACATCAATGTTAATATCTTTGAATAAAAATTCCTTGAGATAAGAACTAGCGGTTTGAATTTGTTCTTGATTTAATTCTGACAATACATGGTGCATCAATTGTTCCGATTTAAAAGGGATCAAAAGAGAATTGACTTGTTTCAACGACAAATTTTTAAATGTTCGCATAAGAAGTTTCAGCTCATTGCTTAATTCTTCATATTTCACATTGGAAATGTTTTTAATCGCTTCCGGAGGTCTTTTTTCCTTATTAACTTCTTCCTTAAACACTTTCCCGTCTTTCATATAAATTATTCTATCAGCAAAATGCAAATGTTCAGCATTGTGAGTTACTAGCACAATGGTTTTTTCGTCAATTTCATTTAACTCTTTGAGAATTCTCATCACATTTTCTGACGATTCGCTGTCTAAATTTCCCACCGGTTCATCGGCAAAAATGACTTCTGGATTATTAATGAGAGAACGCGCAATAGAAACTCTCTGTTTTTGTCCACCGGAAAGCTGACTGGGGAACTTTTTAGATTGTTCTACAACTCCGAAACGATGCAACAACTTTATCCCTTCTTCCTTCCTTTTGTTTTTGGATTCTCCTCTGAAAACTTTTGGCAAACAAACATTCTCTAAAATATCCAAAGAAGGAATAAGATAAAAAGCTTGAAAAACCATACCAATTCCCACTTGATGCAATTCTACAATTTCTTTTTTGGTCATTTTGGAAATTGATTTAGTTTTGATGATCACATCTCCTTCAGTTGGAGGTTGAAGACCCGACATTGAATAAAGCAAGGTGGATTTTCCGCAACCAGAAGGACCGTATATGATCACATATTCTTTGGGATATATTTTTACGCTCACATCAAAAAGAGAACGAACTTCATTTTCTTTTCCACGATTATAAATAACTTTAAGATTTTCAGTTTGAATTATAGGATTATCCATTAAAAAATCATTTCCATTTTTTATATATTTTTATCTTAGTCTAATTATAAATTTTTTATTCCTAAAAAGCAATTCTTCAAAAAAATTCAAAAACGCTCAATCAAGAGCGTTTTGAGAATAAAGAAAAAAACATTCTAAATTATTTTTTCTCCCAATCAATTTTAATCCCCGCTCCCATAGTGGAACAAAGACTTATTCCGAAAATCAATTTTCCTTTCAAACTCGTCGGTTTTGACTTTTCAATTTCCGCCAAGAAAACTTCAATATTTTTTGCCAACTTTTCATCTTCAAAAGAAATCTTTCCTACCGCTTGATGAATGTTTCCAGAATTATCATTTTTAAAAGCGGCCTTTCCTTTTTTCAAAGCTTCCACTGTTTCTTTTATCTTAAGCGTAACTGTTTCAGTTTTAGGATTAGGCATCAAACCTTTCGGTCCTAAAATTTTAGCTACCGAAGCCAATTTCGGCATCATCTCAGGTGTCGCCACTAAAACATTTATTCCGTTTTGACTATCAAAAAATTTTCCGCTTTTTATTTTTTCCAGAATTTCTTCTCCACCCACCAAATCCGCTCCTGCTTTTTTAGCTTCTTCGACTTTTGTAGAAGTGATCACCGCTATTTTTTTTGTTTTTCCCGTTCCAAAAGGCAAATTAACGGTAGATCTTATTTGCTGATCGCCTTTTTTGAAATCAACATTGGTTTTGATATGAATTTCCACAGTCTCATCAAAACTGGCAAATCTATTTTCTTTTATGATTTTTATCGCTTCAGCTAAGCTATACTTTTTTTTGTGATCTATTTTTTGAGCAATCGCAACATATTTTTTTCCCCGTTTCATATTGTTTCTTGTGGTGCAAACGATCTTTTGATCTCCCACTTGATAATAATTACAAAAAATTAAAACATTTCTAAACTATTCAATTTTGACTCCCATACTTCTAGCTGTTCCCGCCACTATTTTTTTAGCACCTTCCAAATCATTAGCATTAAGATCGGGCATTTTTTTTTGAGCAATTTCAGTCAATTGTTCTTGAGTTATTTTCCCCACTTTATCCTTCAAAGGATTGCCCGCTCCTTTTTTAATACCTAACGCTTTTCTTAATAAATCGGAAACCGGAGGAGTTTTTAAGATAAAAATAAAAGTTCTATCTTCAAAAACCGTGATCTCTGCCGGAATTATATCATCGCCCTTATCTTTTGTCGCATCGTTAAATTTTATGCAAAAATCTTGAATATTCAAACCATGTTGACCCAAAACCGGTCCTACCGGAGGAGCAGGAGTAGCTTTTCCGGCCTGAATTTGAAGTTTAATTATCTTTTTTATCTTAGCCATACAAAAGGAAAAACCTGAAACATAAAATAATTTTTAAAAATTATCTTATGCTATAAGTTTTTGATTATTTATAATTTAAATTTTATTTATTTGCAAAGAATCCAACTCTACCGGAGTTTCTCTTCCAAAAATTGACACTAACACTTTTACTTTTCCTTTTTCTTCATCAATTTCTTCCACTTTTCCATCAAATTCTTTGAAAGGTCCATCAGTAATTTTCACAGCGTCTCCTTTTTCCACATCAATTTTATATTTAGGTTCCTTAACTCCCATTCTTTTTTTGAGAGTTTTTATTTCTTCCGGATCAACCGGGGTGGGAGTTGTTCCAAGTCCAATAAAACCGGTAACATTAGGAGTGTTTCTGACAACATACCAAGAAGCGTCAGTTACTATCATATCCACCAAAACATACCCCGGATAAATTCTCTCTTCCACTACGGTTCTTTTTCCGGCTTTTATTTTTATCTTTTTTTCAATAGGCACCATAATGTCAAAAATCAAATCTCCCATATCCATAGATTCAATCCTTTGACGCAAATTGCGAGCTACATTATCTTCATAACCAGAATAGGTATGCAAAACATACCATGATCTTCCGTGATGTTGAGATTGTCTTGCCATTTTAATAGATAGAGCAAATTAAATTCGGAAAAAACCAAAATTATCTACTCATAAATTTTATTATAATTTTTGGAATTTATAAAAAAATCCCGCTTCCTTTTTATTTTAAATTAAAATAAAAAATTTATTTCAAAACAAAAGTTTTAAGCAAATATTCAAAAAACCAATCCAAACTTCCTAAAAAAATTGCTACCGCAATGCTTATCCCAATAACTAACAGTGTATAATTGATAGTTTGTTCTTTTGTTGGCCAATTAACTTTCCAAAGCTCCGCTTTAGCATCTTTGAGAAATTGAATTATTTTTTCCATAAAATTTTTTAAAAAACCTAAAACTTTTTTAGTCTTTTTTAAAAGCCCTTTGGGGCTTTATCAACTACAATCAATAATAGCTTATTTTTGACAGAATGTCAACACGTTGTATAAGTCCACTCTATTTTGCACTCCTGAGGTAAATTAAAATTATTAGCTTGCAATGTTTGAATGAATTGTATCGGAGAAAATTTGTTTTTGAAAGCATGGCGCACTCTTTTGGTATTATACATTTTATTATTGAAAATATAAATGTCTTTAAAAGGTGCTGAGTCGGATATGGATCTATCCGACTCAGCAAAAAATTACATTGCAGGATGAATTCTGGGAGAGATTCTCCTTCCAGCGGAGAACCATTCTCTATTCATCATAGGGAAAGAAAAACTTACGAGCCTTTGTAACTCGTAAATTTTCCCTCCCTTCTTTCCAACACATTTTTTGCACAGAGAGCATGTCTTTGGCATGCTCTCGTTTTCACAACCCCTACAAGGGGATTTTTTGATATACATTTTTCCCTCCTCTCTCTTCTTTTTGTGAGTAACAGACACCGCCAGCGGACAACCCGCTGGTGGTGTCCAACATGAAAAATGCTACTTTTTTGGTTTATCCACCTCGCCGGCAGACAGATGACTTGCTACCATTCAAATAGGATAAGCCGAAAAAATAACATTCTTCCGTATTTTCATTTCTTAATAAAAAGAACATATTTATTCCCATCAATCAAAATTTCTTTTTGCAAATCAAAAGTAACCAATTCGCCAAAAGACAATTCATTCGCCAAAGTTTCTTTCGCGATTAAATCTCCAAATTTTACAAACACTTCTTTTGCGCCGGTATAAAAAATACTGATCCGATTATCCACTTCATATCCGGCTTCTTTTCGCATCTGTTGGATAACTCGCACCAACTCGCGCGCTATGCCTTCCAGTTTTAAATCCGGAGTGATATTAGTGTCCAATTTGATATTTTCTTCTTGAGTTTCACTGATTAAAATATCTTTAACATTCAATTCTTCTCGCATAATATCTTTCAATTCCACGTCTTCAATTTTATCCTTGATTGTAACCGCTTTCAATGGTTGGCGAACTTTAATTTTATTCAATGCGCGTTGTTGCAACCCTTCGCTGATTATGTCCCGCGTTCTTTTCATTTCAATGTTTAATTTTTCATCAATCATTTTTTCATCAAACAAAGGAAAATCGGTCAAATGAACAGATTCGTCTTTGGTTAAATTTTTGTAAATTTCTTCCGCGATAAAAGGCACAAAAGGCGCGATTGTTTTAGATAAAGTTACCAAAGTATAATGCAAAGTTTCATAAGCGTTATTTTTGTCATCATCATTTTCACTTTTCCAAAAACGTTTCCGACTGCGACGAATATACCAATTAGAAAGATTGTCCACAAAAAATTCAAACGGTTTTGTCGCTTTCACCAAATCATATTTTTGCATATTAACCTCCACTTCTTTAATCAATTTATGCAATTCGGAAACAATCCATATATCCAATAAATTTTTAGAATTCGCCGGTTTGCCAAATTTTTCTTTAGGCTTCCAATTATCTACTTCTGCGTATAAAGTAAAAAAAGCATAACTATTCCAAAGCGTGGCTAAAGTTTTTCTTTGAATATCTTGAATCGCTTTTTCGGAAAAACTGATATTTTGCGCGTTGAGAAGCGGAGAAGACAAAAGATAAAAACGCAAAGCATCCGCGCTATATTTTTCCAAAATGATATTGGAATCAGGATAGTTGCCCAAAGATTTTGACATTTTTTTGCCATCCGATCCGGCAATTGTTCCGGTGGTTACCACATTTTTAAAACTGATTTTGCCAAAAATTCCCACCGACAAGACGTGAAGCACATAAAACCAAGCGCGAGTTTGGGCGATATATTCCGCGATAAAATCAGTCGGAAAGCTTTTTTCAAATCTTTCCTTGTTTTCAAAAGGATAATGAAACTGCGCGAAAGGCATTGAACCGGATTCAATCCAAGAATCAAACACTTGCGAAATTCTTTTCATCACGCCACCACATTTTTCACATTTAAAAGTGATTTCATCCACTCCCGGTCTATGATAATCTTTTTTTTCTATCCCTGATAATTTTTTAAGCTCCGCGTAAGAGCCAACTACTTTTATTTCTCTGCAATCTTCATTTTCACACTTCCAAACCGGAATCGCCGTGCCAAAATAGCGATTGCGTGAAATGTTCCAATCCGGCGCGCTTTCAATCCCTTTTTGAAAACGTCCATGCTTCAAAAATTCGGGATACCAATTTATTTTTTCATTTTCCGAAAGCAACTGTTGCCGAATTTTGGCCACATTAACATACCAAGCCGGTTGCGCTTTATAGATCAATTTGGTGTGACAACGATGACAATGCGGATAACTGTGCGTGATCTGTTCGCGTTTAAAGAGAAAATTATTAACTTTCAGCCATTTCACAATTTCATTGTTGGCGTCCCAAACTTTTTTTCCAATCCATTCGCCATCCGTGAATTTTCCTTCTTCGTCCACATTCATAATAATCGGCAAATTATTGATTTTTCGCGCGTTAAAATCGTCTTCGCCAAAAGCCGGCGCAATATGAACAATTCCCGATCCATCTTCCGTTGTCACAAAATCGCCCGCAATAACTCGGTAACCTTTTTCAATTTCGCACGGAAAAATCGGTTCGTATTCCATATCAACTAAATCTGCCCCTTTATATTCTCCGACAATTTCAACCGCATCATCTTTGAAAACATTATTTATTCGTTCTTTCGCTAAAATATAATTTATTCCCGCGGTTCTAATTTTTAAATAATCAATATTCTTTCCCACCGCCAACGCCACATTGGCAAGAAGTGTCCATGGTGTCGTTGTCCAAACCAAAAAATAAGTGTTTTCTTCGCCTTTGACTTTCATCTTCACATACACGGACGGATCGCTGTCCATTTCATAGGAATTATCCATCGCAATTTCAAAATTGGAAAGTGGCGTTGAGCAACGCGGACAATACAAAGAAACACGAATGTCCTCATAGATCAGCCCCTTTTTATTCAACTGCGAAAACGCCCACCAAACTGATTCCATATAATCTAAATCCATCGTTTTGTAAGCATTTTTGAATTCCACCCAGCGACCGACACGATCAATCACCGCTTCCCATCCACTGGCAATCTGTGAAGTCTCCCGTAGACAAGCTTCGTTAAATTTTCCCACTCCGATTTTCTCAATATCTTTTTTGCTTTTCAGCCCTAGTTTTTTTTCCACCATATTTTCCGCTGGCAATCCATGGCAATCCCAACCCCAACGTCTTTCCACGCGATAACCTTTCATTGTCCAATAGCGAGGAACGGCATCTTTAACAATAGAAGACAACAATGTTCCATAATGTGGCACGCCGGTAATAAATGGCGGTCCGTCATAAAAACTATAATACTTATCCTTGCTTCTCCTTTCCACAGATTTTTGAAAGATTTTATCCTTTTTCCAAAACTGAATAATTTCTCTTTCCATCTCGGCATATTTTTTTCTGGTATCAACTTTTTTAAACATAAAATTAAAATATTAGGATTTACGCGTTTACCTGAAAATCTATTTATGTAGCCAGTGCAATGACAGAACTATAATCAACAATTCCTATCTATAATCTTAATTTATTTTTTTGTAATTTCAGCGAACAATAGATTTGAAGGGAAATGCGTAAGTCCTAAATATAAAATTAAAAAAACGCCCAAAAACTTATGTTAAGGACGATTGAATATCGTGGTACCACCTTAATTTAGTTGATTAGTTTCTCAGTTTCTTGGTTAACCGATTTTACGCCCAATTAACCAATAAATTCTAACTAAAAAACCCTTTATTACAGCTATTACGGGCTTACCCGGCAGGTTCTACTCGCCTTTTGAAAGTTTTCTTCCCACAGCTTCGGAATTGATATTTCCTTAAACGCTTTTAAAATCTTATGCACAACTATATACTATTTTGATTATTTTGTAAAACAAAGTCACAAAAATGAAAAATTTTTTTTAAAGTCCAACTTCTTCTTTTTTGATTAAATGTTCCGGATAAGTTTTAGAAAAAATTGTTTGTCCGCTTCGCGGATCGGAAAGAAAATAAAGATATTCCGATTCTTCAGGATAAATGGCCGACTCAATAGACTCTTTCCCGGGATTGTTAATCGGTCCCAGCGGAAGCCCTACAAATTTGTATGTATTATAAGGAGAATTGGTTTCAATATCAGAAAGAGAATACTTTTCTTTTTTCTCTCCCGTCGCGTAAGTAAGCGTGATATCGCTTTGAAGAGGCATATTTTCTTCAATTCTTTTCCAAAATATCCCACTTACCAATTCGCGATCTTTTTTGGTTTTCACTTCCATTTCCAAAATACTTGCCATTGTAACAATTTCCCTTATGCTTCTTTTTTGAATTTTTGTCTCATCTCTCAAATTTTGATTTAATTTTGCGTCAAAATTATCCAGCATTCGCCCAACAATATTTTCGGTGCTAATATCGCTTTTGAAAAAATAGGTGTCGGGAAAAAGATATCCTTCCAAATTCAAAACTTTTTCCTCAGACAAATAACTGTATCTTTTTTTCAAATCTTGCGGATTTTCAACTATTTTCAAAAAATTATCTCCAGGAAGTCCGTTTTCATTCAATCTTTTCGCCATTTGGCGAGAATCAAATCCTTCAGGAAAAGTTACCCGAATAAATTTCTCCTGAGGATTGGTGATTATTCTGGCAATCTCGCCGATTGTCATTGATTGAAAAATTTGGTATTCTCCGGGATAAATTTTTTCCCAAAGATTATTCACTTTAAGATAATAATAAAAATATATTTTCCCCGAAATAAAACCTTCTTGTTTCAGCCGAACCGCAATATCGGAAACACTTTCCCCTTTTTCAATTAAAAACATTTTCGAAGAAGAATTTTCGCCGTGAGAATAATAAACTTGATTTCTAAAATAAAAAAAACCGCCAATCGCGAACAGTCCCCCGACCAAAATAAAAATTAATTTTTTTTTCATCGTATTGTGTGCTTTTAATATTCATTTACATTCAAATTTGCGAATATGGTATTTTCAAATTTGAAAAATCATTTCAAAATTATTCCCGCCTGCCTTTTTATTTAAAAATTGTCTTATTATTTTAAGTAAGCTTGCCATATTACTTCAAAAAAAGTGAATATCATTTTTTTTATTCCTGCAAAAACCATTAATCAGCCACAAAAAAAATTATATCTCCTCAGTTGAACCCTGCTTCAAATTTAATATTGCTTAAAATAAAAAAAGTAAAAAATATTGAAAAGTATTAATCTTTTATTAAAGGAACAAAAGAAAAACCAGGATATATTTTTTGCTCAAATTTATCCGAATCTTTTTTCTCCAAAAACCATAAATTATTTTTAATGGGAATAACCATTTTTCCTCCAATCTTCAATTGTTCTTTAAGCACCGGAGGAATAAAATCAGAAAAAGCGGAAACTAAAATTCTGTCAAAAGGAGCTCTTTTACTCAATCCTTTGGAACCATCTGCTAAAAAAAATTCCGCTTGACCTTCTTTTCCATCTTTCACATATCCGTATTTATCCACATTCTTTTTTCCCCATTCCAAAAGTTTCTCTATTCTTTCTATCGCTCCAACATAACCGTTTCTTCCCACGATATGGCAAAGAAGCGCTACTGTCCAACCGGAACCGGATCCAATATCCAAAACTTTTTGTCCCTCTCGTGCATCCAAAAGACTCAACATCAAAGCCACCACGCTAGGCTGAGAAATAGCTTGCCCGTATCCGATCGGAAGTGCCACATCGCTCAAACTTTCTTTATAAAAATTTTCCGGCAGAAATTCAGCTCGATCAATATCGGAAAAAGCCTCTATAATTTTTTCGTCTTTTAAAAAACCTTTTTTTATTAAATCATTGATAAGACTATTCATTGCGATTTTTTCTTAATTGCCAATAATTTGAATAATAACTTCTCTTTTTCTGGCGCCATCCATTTCCACGAAAAAAATACTTTGTTTTTCAGTCAAAATTAATCTGCCTTTTTCCAATGGCAATGACTGACTGGTTCCTAAAAGCATCGCTTTGCAATGAGAATGCCCGTTGCTTCTCCCATCAGAAACATTAGAGCGATTTATTTCAAAAAGATCATGTGAATACCGATCCGAAACTGGAACCAAACGATAAAGAACTCGCATAAAATCCTGAATCAACATTGGTTCATTGTGATTAACAACGATACTTCCAGTGGTATGAGGAGAATAGACTAAAACTTGGCCTTCTCTGATTCCCGATTTTTCCACAGTTTCTTCCACTTTTTCCGTAATATCCAAAAATTCAATTTGAGTTGTGCTTTCAAGATTAATTTTTTGCCTAAATGTTTTCATTTTTTTTTGTTTTAAAAATTTCGGCAATCACTTTTGCCGTTTTTTTGTTAAATATATCTGGCACTATTTTATCACTCGTCGGTTTTTTTATCAAGCCAGCAATTGCCTGCGCCACTTTTATTTTGTGTTCAACAGTAATTTCTTTGATACCATTATCCAACACTCCGCGAAAAATTCCCGGAAAAGCCAAAACATTATTCAATTGATTGGGAAAATCGCTTCTCCCGGTGGCAACAATTCTAGCACCTCCTAATTTGGCTCTTTCCGGAAAAATTTCCGGCACCGGATTAGCCATCGCAAAAACAATTGCGTCTTGATTCATTTTGGAAATATCTTCTTCCGTCAAAATGTTAGGCGCGGAAACTCCCACAAAAACGTCCGCGCCAAAAAGAGCCAAACGAATGTTGCCTTTGAGATTTTCCGGATTAGTCAGTCCAGAAATTTCTTTTTTGGAATCATTCATTCCTTCCATTCTTCCACGATAAACTATTCCCATTCTGTCAATCATAACTATATTTTTTGCTCCAAAACTGAGCAAAAGTTTAGCAATTGCCACTCCCGCCGCTCCACATCCGCTAATCACTATTTTTATTTTGTTTATTTCTTTTCTCACCACTTTAAGCGCGTTAATGAGACCGGCCAAAACCACAATTGCCGTGCCATGTTGATCATCGTGAAAAACCGGAATATCCAATTCTTTTTTTAAACGCTCTTCAATTTCAAAACAACGCGGAGCGGAAATATCTTCCAAATTTATTCCGCCAAAAGCCGGAGCGATATTTTTCACAGTTTGGATTATTTCTTCCGCATTTTGAGTCGCCAAAACCAAAGGGAAAGCGTCCACACCCGCAATTTCTGAAAAAAGCAAAGCCTTTCCTTCCATTACAGGCAAAGCTCCTTCCGGACCAATGTTTCCCAAGCCTAAAACCGCGCTACCGTCAGAAACAATCGCTACGGAATTTTTTTTGATAGTATATTTTTTCATCATTTTTTTATCCTCAGCAACCGCTCTCGCCACTTCTGCCACTCCGGGAGTATAAAGGACAGAAATATTTTCTTTATTTAATTTAATCTTGCTTTTAATTTCAATCTTTCCCCCAATTTTTTTGGAAAGTTGAATTGAATTCATATTCATAACTCAATAATTAAAATTGTTGAATGTTTAGTTATACGACAAAATTTTTCAAACTTTGAAACCTGTTTTTTTTAAAAAAATATTTTTTTCAAGATCCAGTCTTAGTCAAACCAATAAAATTTTTAAAAAAACCACGCTAAGAAACTGCAGTAGTAAGTTATTATGGGAGAAATTTTCTTATTTCAGCTATATTTTTTACTTTAATTTTAGCATCTTATACGTCCCCACTGCCGCCAACGCACCTTCAGCGCAAGCCGAAAGTACTTGACGAAATTTATTAGACCCATTGGTTATATCTCCTGCTCCAAATATCCCGGCTATATTGGTGCTCATATCAGCGTTAACTTTTATGTAATTTTGTTCATCCGTTTCCACTCCTATTTTTTTCGCCAATTCCACCCCCGGATCGGTTCCCACTTCAATAAAAACCCCATCCACTGAAAGACTAACTTTGTCATTAAACGGTTTAGTTAAAATTATTTTTTCCACTTTTTCTTTTCCCTTAATTTCTAGGACTTCATTATCTTTTAAAATTTCCAAATTTTTCAAGTTGTTTAATTTTTCCAGCCAGGCCGGCTCAGCCGACATTTTTTCTCCGCGATGGATGAGATACACTTTTTTGGCAAAATCCGCCAATTCCAAAGCCACCACTACAGTGCTATTGCCACCTCCAACCACGCTAACCGTTTTCCCTTTGAAAAAAATCGCGTCACAAGTGGCGCAATAAGAAACTCCCTTCCCAGTATATTCTTTTTCTCCCGGGATATTCATTTTTCTGTAAACCGCTCCCATTGCCATAATCAAAGCTTGAGCTTGATATATTCCAAATGAAGTTTCCACTTCAAAAAGACCGGTTTCATTTTTTTTTATTTTCACCACTGATTCGTTTCTTATCTCCGCTCCGAATTTTTTGCTATGCTCCAAAAATTTTTCAATCAATTCTCGTCCTGAAATTGAAGGAAAACCGGGATAATTTTCTATCTCGTATATTTCTCCCATTTGACCGCCCGGACTGACACCCAAAACCAAATGATTCAGCTTATATCTGGAAGCATAAATGGACGCGGATAAACCCGCCGGACCGGCACCAATAATAATAAGATCATAATTTCCCATCATTCATCATAATAAAAAACTATTTTATTTTATTCAAAACATTCTTCAAAGAATCAAGATCTTGCACTCCTACTAATTGTTCTTTTACCGCTCCCGCTTTGAAAATTATTATGGTTGGAATAGACATCACGGAAAATTTCTGCGCCATTTGAGGATTTTCATCCACATTCAATTTTCCCACTTTAACATCATTGCCCAAATCTTTGGCTAATTGGGAAACAATTGGTCCCATCATTTGGCAAGGTCCGCACCAAGGCGCCCAAAAATCAACCACTACCGGTTTTTCCGAACCAAGAACTTCTTGATCAAAATTTTGATCGGTAAAAACATTTTCCATCGCTTTTTTGCTTTTCAAAACGTGCCAAAAATTTTGATGCGTCATAAAAAGTTTTTTTAAAAAAATTATAACTTAGCCGGTCTTTTTTAAAGACTCCGACTAGTTATACAATCTAATTATTTTTAAATTTCATTTTCCAAATCTTCTTTCTCTTTGGGCATATTCTTCCAAAGCTATTTCAAATTTTTTTTCGTCAAAATCAGGAAAAAATTCGGGAGAAAAATAAAGTTGAGCGTCCGCCGTATCCCACATTAAAAAACCATTGCTATTGTGCGGTTCCCCTCCGGTTCTAATCATAAAATCCACCGGCGGAAGATTGGCGGTCATCAGATTTTCTTTTAACATTTTTTCCGTTATTTTTTCTTCGTTTTTATATTTTGATCTAATTTTTTCTATCGCTTGAAGCATATCGTCCGTTCCTCCATAAGCCAACATAAAATTAAGCATTCTCTTTTCATAATTCTTGGTTTTTTCAATTATTTCATAAATTGTTTTTTTAAGAGAATTCGGAAATTGCTCTTCCCAACAACCGATAAAATTTACTTTGACTTCATTTTCAAAAATTTCCGGACCGGATAAAAGACGCTTAAAATATTTTTTATAAATTTCCAAAAGCGCTTTTTTTTCTAAAACCGGACGTTTGATAAGATTGTCTATGGACGATCCCCACATTGAAAAACATTTGATTTTTTTGCGAAGAGCGCATTGAATTAATTTTTCAAAATTTTCCGCTCCCGCTCTGTGACCTTCCCATGGTTTCAAACCCCTCTTCTTTGCCCAACGCCGATTGCCATCGGGGATCAAAGCTACATGAGAGGGAACATTTAAAAACTCATCTTTCATGAGATTAGACTTTTCCAAATTTAGGTAACTTTATCATCACACTTATAAATTTGAAAAAAAATAATAAGAATTGTTATCCGGTTTTTGATGAATAAATTCTCCTCAGGAGAAAAATTAACCAAAAACCAATGAAACAATCTTATCAGAAAAAAATTAAAAAGACAATAAAGCGATTATGGCTCCGATTATTTTTCCAAAACACAATTCCAAGTTATTCTTATATCTTCAAAAGAATTTTCTTGCTGGATTATGGCAATTCTTTGTTTGGCCATTTCCAACATTGCCAAAAATGAAACAATCACGTCTATTTTGTCCAAAGATTTTTGAGTTAATTCAAAAAAAGAAATTTCTGCTTTGTTTCGCAAAATGTTTTCCAACTCATTGATTCTTTCTTCCAATGTTATCACTTCATTGACTATTTCCTCTTGCAATTTTTCAATAACCGGAATTTCCGCCAAAACGGACAAAAAACATTTCTTCAAATCAAAAACATTCAAATTTTCCGGAGGAGAAAACGACACTTCTGTTTCTTGAAAAGGTTCGCGAGAGAAGCAACTCCTATTGTTCTTCCAAATTTTTCCAACTTTGGAAAAAATTTCTTTGAATTTTCCATATTCTTCCAAACGATAAGCCAAATCGGCAATTTCTTCCTCTTCTTCATCGCTAAATTTCAAGGTGGGAAGAAGTGCTCTAGACTTTATCAAGATAAGACGAGAAGCCACATCCAAAAAATCCGCCAAACTTTCTAGCGTGATATTTTGATTGTTTCTGACAAATTCCAGATATTCGTCCGCCACTTTCGCCAAACTCAACTCCGTAATACTGAGTTTTTCTTTTTTTATCAGCTCCAAAAGAAGTTCCAATGGACCTTCAAATTTTTCCAATTTTATTTGATACACTTAATTGTTAAAGCTAGATTTTTTTTAGAAAATACTTTCAAAATTCAACAATTTTACGTTTTATTAATCAACTACCTCATAGCAAGCTGACGAAATATTAATGGGAGCTAATTTCTCTTGGCAGACTGCGAAATTTTTATTAATTCCTCCCGAAGCAAAGCTTCGGAGAAAATTTAACTCATTCTATTATTAAAAATAATATTTTAAAATGTTTTTCTCATTTTTCACTTTTTTGACACAAAACTGGAAAAAATCGCTTGAAAAATTTTCTTTAAAAAGTTTATTTTAATTTACGGTTTATCCGGCAAAAAAGCCACTTTATTTGAACACTCCAAAAGTGCTTCTTAAAATTAATATTCTTCTTTTACGCTATAATTTTTCGGCGCTTCCACAAAAAAAGTTGAGCCTTTTCCGGCGCCTTCGGATTCCACCCAAATTTTTCCTCCCAAAGCCTCTATCATTTTTCTGCCAACATGAAGCCCCAACCCGGTTCCTCCGGCATTGATTTTGGAAGCACCGGTTCCGCGAGAAAATTTGGAAAAAAGAAAAGGAATATCTTCTTTTAATGTGCCGATTCCAGTGTCTATCACCGAAACTCTAAAAATTTCATCCGAATCAGAATAAGATATTTTTATCCTAACCCAGCCTCTTTCGGTATATTTAATGGCGTTGTCAATTAAATTGGAAATTATCTCCCGCATCTTATTACGATCCGTTTCAATCTCTGGCAAAGGATTTTCCGGAAAAATAATTTCAAATTTCAAACCTCTTTTTTTGGCGCGAAGAGAAAAAGTGTCGTATATCTCGTTGACCAATCCCTCCAACTTGAATTTTTCAATTTTATATTCCATTCGACCCGACTCAATGCGAGAGATATTGAGCAAATCTCCCACCAGTTCAATTAATCTTTCATTACTGATAAAAACTTTGCCCAAAACTTCCTTAATTTTAGGCTCAATTTTTCCATAAGATCCTTCCAATATCAACGACACAAAACCTTTAATCGCGGTAAGCGGCGTTCTCAATTGATGCGAAGCAATAGAGATAAATTCCGATTTGGAATTGTCCAATTTTCGGAGTCTGTCATTAGCAACTGCCAAACTATCCGCCATAATCTGCAATTCTTCTTTTCTTTCCATTTCTTTTTTGACGGAAGAAATAAGCGTCCAACCAAAGCCCGATGCCAACAAAAAAGTAATCCCCGTCAAAATTTTATTAGTTATATTTTCTTTATCAATAAAGAAAAATTGAGATCCGATAAGAATCACCAGCCCCACCACCAAGGCTTGCGCGCCAAACATTTTTATATTAAATGCTTGGAATTTGACGATGAGGTAGGCCAAAAGAGCAACAAATATCGGCATACCAAAAAGACCAAATTGAGAAATTTCCCAGTTATCCATAAAACTTCCCATAATGTTTCCCCATGAAAAGGATAACAAAAATAACAATAGTCCTAGGGTAATTAATATTATTTGTTTTTTTTCATCTCTATTGTTATTCCCAAAATAACTAAATAAAGAATAAATCAAGATTGCTATGGCTGAGAATATTTCAACAAAATATGTGTAATAAGTTGCCATAAATCCTTCAGTAGCATCACCTGTTGCTATCATTATTCCTGTTATTGTTCGACTTGTTGGCAATAAAATAATAGTAGGTAAAATAAAAATGCAAAGTATTAACTTTAAATAAACTGGCAAATCTTTTTTACTTATAAAAACATAAATGAAGTAAAAACTTGCCAAATATAATAACACTTCCAAAAGAATTGACAATGACCAAAAAAATAATATCACATAACTCCTATTATCAGCCCACTGAATGATATCTATAAAAGACCATAGTGAAAACATCAAAAAAATAAAAAACAATATTGCACTCTTTAAACTATAATAATCTCTAATCAAAACATAAACACCAATCAACATAGCTAGAAAAATTGCAGGAAAATGAGAATAATAAAGAAGAGTAGGAACATTGCTTGAAACAATGAAAAATTTAGAGGCTTCCCAGTGGCACAAAAGTGTTTCCATTTTTTTATTTTAAAAATATTTTTTAACCTTTTTATATTGAACGTAACAAATTGTATTATAACACATCTGTGCAGCAACATATTCAGTCAACACATCATCTTTACGAGGAGCTACTTCAACTATATCCGCCCCACTATATATTTTTCCCTAGCTAATTCCCTAATCAACGCTGATGCGTAATTCCAATCTAATCCTCCTGGCACAGGCGTTCCAACAGCAGGAGCGCAAGCTGGATCTAGTCCATCCATATCAATAGTTAAATAAATCCTATCTGTTTTTATCGATTTTACAATCTCATCAATACTGAAATTATTCTCCTTAACCCCCCATTCAAATATTTTCAAATTCTTTTCTTGAGAAAACTCATATTCTTCTCTGGAATAATCTCGGATACCAATCTGCACTGTTTTAAATCCAAAATCAATTGCCCTTCGCATAACACACGAATGAGCATATTTGCTGGGATTTTTATCATTATATTCAGAATCATCATCACGCAAATCCATATGAGCATCAATTTGAACAATCGTCACATCATTAACTAACATAATCTGAGATAAACACTTAAATACACCAATAGATACGGAATGATCTCCTCCTAGCATCAAAACAAAATTATTTTGATTATGAATAAGCTTATATTCTTTTGCTATTTTTTCTATTAATCCATCAAGTGAAAGTTTATTTAGATTTTTTAGCTCCTTATGTCCGATTTTAATAAGATAGGCTGGCTCTGTTTTAGTAAATCTTTCAAATAACTCCACTTTCGTATTTAAGCAGTTGATGATTTCTTTTGGTCCTTTATTAGCTCCTTTTCTGAATGATGTAGTTGCGTCATAACCAACACTCAATATAACATATTCAGCCTTTTTTAAATCCTTACAATTTATTATTGAATCAACCATTTTAATTATTAATATTTCTTTAAAAATTCCTACTACCATTTTATCAAGAAATTCATTTCTTTCCAACCTTAAATTAAATTATAGCACTATTTATAAAAAAAGACAAAAAAATATTATTCGTAACAAATCACTATACATCAAAATGAAAGTTTTATCTGATTTTCATAAATATCTTTGATTCACTGAGCACTTTTATTTTTTATATATTTATCACACAAGTTTTTCTACTATTTGTAAATAAAAAAATTTAGACAAAAAAAGGCGGTGAAAATTGATTTCACCGCCGGCTAAAAGCTAACCATCATCACGGCTATAATTATAGCCGTGATACCAAAAAATTTTGCCCAAATCCTTCCTACCTGATCTGCATGGACTTCCTCGACAAGTCCATTCAGTTTCGCCTGAAGATTCCAGAGTTTTCTCGGAAACAAGGCGATGGTAGAAAAAATCACCAGCATTGCGCCGGATATTACTAGCACAAATACTGGCTGGAAACAATATATTGTCGAGACATAATATGACTCAGTCATTGACAATGCCAGTTCTTGGCTAAGTGCTCCAAGAAACTCTAATGTTTCCATAATAATGAAAATGAAAAAAAATCTTCTGCACAGAGCTGTTAAACTCTGCATTTTTTTCATTTTTCGAACAATGACATATGAACAACCGATCGTAAAACACCCACAGGAAAATACACAGAAAATGGGAATGAACGGTGCATCTTCATAAACTTTGTTTTCGATTATAATGCAAATCGAAAGACAAATTGAAGCCAAAATCATGGACATTGTTTTTTTGCCAATAAATTTTTCCATTGATAAATCTTGACCCCTCACATAGAGCACGAATGCTCCTATGAAAGCCAAGACTACCCCGATCCACTGATAGACCGTCAGAACTTTGCCCAGCACGAGAACTGCAAGCACTGGAACAAATACAGCCGTCAGATTGAATAGGGCTTCAATGAAAACAACATCAGCCTTTCCAGACATCACTGCCCGAAAATAAAAATAGTTGGAGAGAGAATAAAAAAACCCTCCAATAAACGCCAGCTCAAAAAGATTTTTGTCAATTTCGGAAAATTGACTTAACACAAGCTGGAATTCCCCTTGCCAAGTTACCCAAACGAGCAGAATTGGCAATGCAACGATTTTAAACATACAACTAATCGCCGCACCGTCCCACTCATTTTCATATACGCCCTTGGCGAAGTAAACATCCACAACATTCACTAGTGCATTAGCGAAAGGTGAAATAAGTGCTAAAATCAACCATAATGGAATATGCATTTCACCCTCCTATTTTGTTTTTAAAAAACTCACCACAAAGCACAATGCTAAGTGACTTTTAATTATACACCTATACACCTAAAATGTCTTCCTGCCAAACGCAATAATATATCATTGGTTTATTTCATATAAAACGCTATGCACCAAATATCAAAAAATAAACAACAAAAAATCTTAAGTTGATCTGTTCAGTTTAAGAAACTAAATGAAATAATTTTTTTGAATTTTTCTTGATTTAATCCAGTGTATCTTTATTTTTATTGAAAAAGTTTCGCTAACTCGTGTTTTTTTCTGTTTTTCCAATCTCCTTTATGATAAATATAGCTAGTTATTAATGGCAAAACGGCTGTTGCTTCAGCAAAAACCATTTGCTGATTATCAACGCTTACCTTACCCCAAGATTGAGCTTCTTCTAGAGTTGAGCTTGAGCACGCTCCATCTCTAACATCAGCTACAGTAATCTGAATTGCATATTTATGCATAGGCACAGATTTTCCTTGAACTTTAGCACAAACCACTGTATCTTGTAAAAAATTTTTTGGTGTTCCACCTCCAACAATAAAAATACCCGTTTCTTCCGCATTAATCTTAATATCCGTTAATTCCTTAAAATCTTTTACACTATCAATTGAAATATGTTTATTAGGATTTTCTATTTGATTAAGAACCAGGCCAAAACCAGCGCTACTGTCTGAAAAAGCGGGACAAAATATTGGCACGCTATTTTCAAAACAAGTTTGCACTAAAGAATTTTTTTTCTTTGAATATTTTTTTAAATATTTACCCATCTCTCTAATAAACTCCCGAGAAGAATAAACTTTTGGCTCTAAAGAATCAGCAATTTTTTTTATAGTCAAGTCACATTTTTGCAAATTTTCTTCATCTATAAAAGTATCATATATTCTATCAATATATAAATCATTGAGTATACTATCATCAATATTATAACTTCCACGATAATGCTTAAATCCTAACGCTTCAAAAAAATCCATATCAACAATACTGGCTCCTGTCGCAACGACAGCGTCTATCATGTTACTTTTTACCATATCAACATAAACTTGCATACATCCAGCAGCACTGGTGCTTCCAGCCAAAGCTAAAACTATTACACAATCCTTGTCTTTAATCATTTTTTCAAAAATTTCACTGGCACGACCCACCTCTCCAGCGGTAAAAGACATGCCTTGCATTGCTTTAATTATCTTTGTTGAATTAAAATTTTTTATGTCAATATGTTTAATTTTTTCCCTAAGTAAATCAGATTTTTTCATATAGTCTATTTATTAATTAATAAATAAATTGTTACAAACTAAAACGACTAAGATTTAACAAATATTTTCTACAGGATATTCTGTTCCTCTTATTACAAAATTTTCTTCTATTTTTTTAATACCAAACACTCCCGTAAAATATTTTTTTATAAATTCTCTATTTAATCCATTTTTGCAAGTATAAACATCAATGCTAACAAATTTTCTAGCTGGAAAAGTATGAATACTTATATGGCTCTCTGCTATTACCACAAACCCACTCCAGCCACCTGGATCCTTAATATCGTTATCTTGTGCTTCAAGAACGTATGGATCACTTAATCTCGTCATTCCTAACTGATGAGGCAATTCTACGAGTGCTAACATGATAAGATCTTTATCATTCAATCTTTCATAATTGCCTCCATAGCAATCGAGCATATAATGCTCACCAAAATTACAAATATTTTTCCTACCCATTTTTTTTGTATACAGTTAAAATTATTAAATTTATAACTTACTAGACTAGCACAAAACAATTCATCTGTCAACGAAAGATTTTACCTTTTATTTTGCAAATCCGCCCTATCCAACAAAAAAACGCCACAACGGGCGTGACACTATTCAACTTAATTCTAAATTTAAACCGCAATCACTCACCAGTATAACTGGCGAACTAAAAATTACCTGCTCGTAATTTTGATTTTTGCGAAAAGCAA